>Ga0310838_1000058_pt1 | contig 190791 bp, 155 predicted proteins | sample SM_ome_6_FD_202241 | JGI IMG/M metagenome (GOLD analysis project Ga0310838, IMG submission 202241) | Sorghum-adapted microbial communities enriched on stacked mutant (SM) sorghum from Joint BioEnergy Institute, Emeryville, California... ...
TGATCTGCATCACCGCAGCCATTTTAAAGGCTTTGTCATACTTTTTCCGCACCATACAAAACACAACCCCTTTACACAAAGTTACGTTGGTCTTAACTCCGTGTAAAGAGGTTTGGGGAAAGTCCAATAGCATTTGCTAATATTTATCTTCCCTATTAATTATTTAGCATTATGTTTAATAAATTTAACTTTTTCCAAGGGTACATGGAATCATCTCGAAACCTTTCGCTCATTCATCATTCTACCAACTTCAAAAATAACAGCAAATTCAAGGTTCTTAACATTAGCTATTATAGAATCATCTTCTATCCTTTTGTAATGAAGTCCGTCAGTATATACATATTTATAAATTTCACTAAAGTCATAAATGTCCTCAGTTTGCACTTTTCCTTCCCCATATATTATTCCTGATGTTATAGAGTGATTGCCTCCCTCAACAAAACAGATACCCATAGGTAATAAGACTAGTATTCTATGATTTAAAGTATCTTGCTTCCATTTGCCCCAAGGTCTTGATTCACCTATTGAGGAAATGACTTTCACAAAACGCGAATAATTCCAAGGCCAAGGTAGTACTAAGTCCTGATTCAAGTCAACTTCAATCTTCATGTTTTCTACCTTACGGTATAACATATCATATAAAGTTTTTCCATCTAAGGATACTTTTTTAGACAAATCGAAAAAGGGTAACCAAGGTGTAATGCTCGGATATTTCTTAGTTTCCCCATGGTCATCCTCGTATAATAGATGTGTGATGTACGCTGTTTGTAGCTTCATCCCAAGCAGTTTTACATAATTTAGTATTGGATGCTTGTAATTTTCTTTTGCTTGATGTTTGTCTGCTTCCTTAAATATTTCAACAGCAATACTTATCATTCTATCAAACTGATTTTTTTGAAGTTGAAGCTCACGTTTACTTTTTTTCTGAAGCCAATTAAACACAAATTCACCTTCTTAGCGAAAAAATCTATGAATACTTTTTTTGACCCAGTATCCCATTCAAGATTCAAGGTATTTTGTAGTATTCGGTCTAGTCTACTGAACTATAAATATACATCCAACGAAGAGAATAAATTACTTAACTCATCAAGTACTTCTTTAATAAAGGCAATGAAGGATGACTCTCAATCATATACCTCTTTTCAACAGTCCTACTATCCGTGTATACGGTGTTTGACGAAGTCAAAACCTTTATTGAATGTTCTCACTTAACGCTTTGAATCTATTTATTAGTCTTCTATCTGTAACTGTAAAAGGAAGCTTACTTAAATTATCCGAATCGTAAATCTTTTTTAAATCCTCAAGGATAGAGTTGAACCGTTGAAGCCAATTCTTTACTCCTTCATCCTGAAAGTCAATATCAGAACCAAAAGCAAATTTACGTATCGCTGATCTTATCCTATTAGCCACTATGACAAGAATCGTGTACTTATTTGGAATATCTTCTTCTCTAGTATCAGGAACTGCCATAATGACATATCTATCATCAAGAAGAGAAGTTCCCATATCATGAATTGCTGACGGGATAGTTGGATGCTTAATTTTGCATAACCATTTATATGCACTATATAGTTGCATCCAAGTTAACTCATATTCCTTCTCCGTAAAGCTTTCTTCAAGAATAATCGCTTCTTGTCTAGCTTGATCTGCATAGAATTTACAAAGATTTACTACAGACCATGGTGAATCTCCTGACTCAGTATTCATAAAAACTCTAGCTTTATCACAATCAATTGAGATAGCTTCAACAAGTAATGCGTTTTCAAATGTAGCTGCGGCGACACAAGCAGCTTGAGATGTATAACCAATTTGCAGTAATCCCCAAATACTTCGTAAATCAGTTAAACATCTCTTTAGAAAGATGCCGCCAATCTTTAAACCTTCACTCAAATCAGTTGTTTTTCTTTTCAATGTTGCAATTTCAATTCCACATTCATATAACTTTTCTATTGGTTCTTCAAAGGGCTTCAGTACCTTCTCAATTTGTAGAACAGCTGACATCTCCATTTCGTAGCATGCTTTCCAGAGACCTTTAGCAGATCGTGGTTCTTTCATTTTCATAACACCCTTTATTTTGATTTCGCTTATCGTTCATATATTCATAACACCGAGAGGCTTAAGGTCACGAATATGACCGACTGCCTTGCGCAGTTAGCCTCGTAGGTGAGCCCGCCTGATTCCGCTTCCAGGCTACTTTAATAAGGATTTTCGTACAAGTGAATATATTTTAGCACATCTCCTAAAAAGTCAAATTCTTCAAACTTCCATGCTATGTATTCGTCATGTAATTACACTATCCTCCACATAAACAAGAAATCCGACTCTAAATCAGTTATTGATAGAACTGCTGCATTTCCAATAAATTTTTTCAAAATTAAAAGCCCTCTCCTCAAAGGATTGGGCTTTTCATTCAGGTAAATGCGGCTCTAATATTGCTGCTTCCTAACGAGCGACACACAGCACTCCACATGCACCGTATGCGGGAACATGTCCACCGGCTGCACCTCGACCGTCCGATAGCCGCCGCCCTCCAGCACCCGCAAGTCCCGGGCGAGCGTGGACGGGTTGCAGGATACGTACACGACACGAGCCGGGCGAAGCTGCAGAATGGTTTCCAGCAGCTTGGCGTCGCAGCCCTTGCGCGGGGGATCGACGACGATCACGTCGGGCTTGATCCCCTCCGCTTGCCAACGCGGAAGCACGACTTCGGCTGGGCCGACGGCAAATTCGGCGTTGGCGATGCCGTTAAGCGCCGCGTTGCGGCGGGCGTCCGCGATCGCTTCCGGGACGATCTCGACGCCGTAGACGCGGCGAGCATGGCGGGCGAGGAACAGCGTGATCGTACCGATGCCGCAGTAGGCGTCGATCACCGTCTCCTCGCCCGTTAACGCGGCGTACTCGACTGCGGTCCGATACAGCTTTTCCGTTTGCAGCGGGTTAACCTGGAAAAAGGAGCGTGCGGAGATGGCGAACTCGATGACGCCGATCCGGTCGTAAATCGCTTCTTCGCCCCACAGGACGCGGGTTTCTTCGCCGAACACGACGGAGCTTCGCTCCGTGTTAATGTTCTGGCAAATGCTCGCGACGCCCGGGATTTGCCGGCGGATAAGCGATACGAGCTCATCTTTGTGCGGCAAATCCCGTCCGTTCGTGACCAGCACGACCATGCGCTGCCCAGTCGCCTCCGCGTGGCGGACGACGACATGGCGCAGCAGGCCGCGGCCGGTCTCGCGATTGTAGGCGCTGTAGCCTAACGAGCGTGCGATCTCCTTCACGGCGCGAACGGTTTCTTCATTCGGCTCCTGCTGGATCAGACAAACGTCCATGTCGACGATCTGATGGCTGCCCTGCTCGTAAAAGCCGCCGATCAGCCCGCCCTCTCCGCCGCCGATCGGCACCTGCGCCTTGTTGCGGTAGCGCCAAGGATCGGGCATGCCGATAACGGGGTGGACAATGACGGGCGGACGCGAAGAGTCTGCGGGGGCGCGTTCAGCCTCGTTGGCAGCGACTTGAGTATTCGAAAAGTTGCCCGAAACCGAGCCTGCGGCAGTCACACCGGCGGCTCCGCTTTCTGCCGTGCCTACCGTCTGGTTAACATCATCGGCGGCGTCCTTGCGGGCGATGCCGGTCCCCGGCTTGTCGGGACCGCCGCTCGCCTCGTCCAGCGGCGCGACCGGCAGCTTGCCGATGCGCGCCAGATTGTCCGCGACGTGCTGCCGCTTCCAGCGCAGCTGCGCCGCGTAGTCCCAATGCTGCAGCTGGCAGCCGCCGCATGCGTCATAGATCGCGCACGGCGCAGCGATCCGCTCCGCGCTCGGCTTCACCAGCGCATTCATCCGCGCGCGGCCGAACGATTTGCCGACGCTGACGACGTCGGCGCGGACGCGGTCGCCGGGCAGCGCCCCGCGAACAAAAAGGGTGTAGCCCTCCACCCGGACTACCCCTTCCCCATCATGCGTCAAGCCGATCACGTCGGCTTCGATCGATTGTCCCGCGTCCACCGGCAACCCGGTCGGACGCTCCTGCGCGCGCCCCGCGCGCTTTCTTTGTTGATGACGCATTGTCGCCTTACGCTCCGTTCCTTTTCCTTAATGGTCCGTAAAAGGGTCCGTACTTCTGCTGAAACGTTCATGCCGCTCATGTACCGGTGCCATTCTCCTGCTGCAGCCTGCTGCGATGCCGGCCAACTTTGACTGGCGGAAGCCTCAAAAAGCCATACATATTCCCTATGCCGACATCGCTCCCAGCCGCTGTGTGCCATGCGGCACGGATAGGCGGAGCCGATTTTGACCTGCAACCGAGTTAGACGCCGGTGAATCAAACGCCGGGAACGGCACTTCGCCATCCATTTACCCCTGACGCTCCGGTCCCTTCTCTTCACCCACCAGCACCGACAAATGCGACGGCAGCATCGTGAACGAGCAAGGCAGCTCGCCGCCGAGCTCGCCATCCAGATTGAGCTGGACGCGGTCCTCCGATTCCACCTGAATCCGGTTCGTCTGAAAGTGGATAATATGCGAATCCGAAATATGGTCGCCGCGCAGAGCGAGCGTGGCCAGACGGATCATTTCCGCGAGGTTGCATTTTTTCATAATAATCACGTCAAAAAGACCGTCATCGGTCGCCGCCCGGGGAGCCAGCTTGTCGAAGCCCGCTACGGTATGGCTGTTGGCGATGAGGAACAGCATATAGTCGCCTTCCATATCTTCGATGCCTTCCGCCCGGATCCTCAACCTTGTCGGACGAAAACGGGTGATGCTCTCGAAGCCTTTGATGTAGTAAGCCATATGGCCGATCATCGTTTTTAGCTTGCTGGGCACCTCATACGAAATCTCGGTCAAAAAGCCTCCGCCGGCTATATTAATGAAAAAATTCCCGCCCGCAAGTCCGATATCAACCGGACGTTCATAGCCTCGGATAATCACATCCACCGCGTCTTCCCAGCGCCTCGGTATGCCGTGCGCGCGTGCGAAGTCGTTGCTCGTTCCCATCGGCAAAATGCCGAGCGACGGCCGTTTTTCATGGCGGCACAAGCCGTTGACGACCTCGTTCAGCGTGCCGTCTCCGCCCGCCGAAATCACGATATCGAATCCGCGCTCCACCGCTTCCGAAGCGGCTGTGACAGCATCGCCCCTGCTTTCCGTCGCGTGGCACGACGTTTCGATTCCGCCCTGCTCCAACCGCTGCAAGATGGAAGGAAGCCGGCGCCGCATCTCTTCCCTCCCGGATGTCGGATTGTAAATTAACCGGGCTCTCTTGTACGTCAACTTGCTCCCCCTCTTTTGCATTGGCATGACAATATCAACGTTTCCGGTTTTTCGGTTGTCAAAACCATCGGGTTCCATCCAGGTTCGGCGAAAATCCGCGTCTTCATCCTGCGCAACCGCGCGCAGCGTTTTTTTCAAGCCACGATCGGCCAAAGAGAACGGCAACCGGCCGTTGCCTTACGTTGCGCCATCGTTCTCCATGCCTGCATCGCCCGTACGCTTGAGCCGCTCCAACCATTCCAATGCCTGGCGCACGATCCAGTCCGTCACGCGGGGATGCGGTATGATCGATCCCGGCACATAGGCGCAGCCGAGACCGGCAAGCCGCTCCGGAACGACCTTGGCCGTAAAATACCCCCCGCTCACAAAAGCCGGGACCGCCACGATCCGGCTCCCCGGCCGCCTGTTCCGCAGCCGCTTCGCCTGCTGCGCCACCAGATCCGGCCGCAGCGTTGCGGCGGCGGCGTCCGCAAAGCCGACCCGCTCCGCGATCCGGTCGGCCAAGCCGCGAAGCTCCCGTTCCCAAGCTTCGCAAAACCACGGCTCGTCGCTGCCATGGCCGATGACGAGCAAGCTCTCGTCCGCAGGGTTCGCCGACGCCCGCGCGGCCAAATCCGCCAGCGCATCCGCCACCTCCGGATCGTTGGCCAACGGCCGCCCGTACGTGAGCCGGGCACGGACCCGCATCCGTTGCAGCTCCGTTTCCCTTCGCGGCTTCGGGTAGGCGCCGAGCGCCCAGCCGATTTCGTCGACATGCGTGCTGCCGGTAGAAAGAAAAAGCGGAATCGCGAGCAGATGCGTGACGCCCGCCGCTTCGAGACGGTCGATGCCGTCCTGAATGAGCCGTCCTTCCACCAGTTCCAAATAAGCGCCCTCAACCTCGACGGCGGTTCCCTCGCCGGCTGCGCCCTGAATGGCGGATTCCTCGCCAGTTGCAATAGCGCCAGCGGCTCGCCTATCTGTCGCACCTTCGACGCTTGAACGGCTGCCGATCGCTCGCTCGTCGGTTGAACTTCCCCCAGTCGCACTTCCGTCAACGGCTCGTACAACAGCCGTACTGCCGTTATCCGCTCGCTCACCGGCCGCGTTTCCGCCGGCCGCCCGCTCGTCGGTTGCTCGCCCGGCGCACGCCCCTTCGTCGCAAACGCCTTTGGCGGCGGCATCGGCGTTACGGCCGAACGCAGTCTGGGTCTTCCGGCCCCCCGGCTGCAGCCCGGACAGCGCCCGCCTTGCCTCGGCGACCGTTTCCTCTACACGCTCCACCCATTCCTTCTCGCGGGAGCCGTGACTGATAACCAATATTCCGGGCTTCACAAGCCGCACACCTCTTTTTCGGAAAAACCGCGAAACGCCGACCGTTGTAAACCTTCCTTGTTAATGCTAGCGAAACGTTAACCTAATGTCAACGAACTCGAAACGACGAACTCGCGCGTCTCGAACCCATGCATGCGACAGCCTTGCTCACGCATACACGACGCCAAGCCCTGACCTGGATCCACGCATACGCGTCCCCAGTCCCTAATTGATTCTCGTGCATATATGACGCCAATCCCTAACGATTATCATGTTTACACGACGCCAGTCCCTAACCGAATCTGCATGCATACGCAACGCCAGTCCCTGACCGGATCATCCATGCATACCGCAACGCCAATCCTGCTCGGCCCGGGACCCATGCGCATCGGCGCCCTCCCCGGAACCGAAGCCGCATCCGGCACACCGCTCCCCCACCGCCAACCTCGCCACTCCCGCGCAGGCGCAAAAAAGAACCGACAGACGCGAAAGCGCTCAGCGGTTTGGGAAAAATTGCTTATTTGTTGGACGTAAGGAACGGTTCAATTGCTCCTGTTTCTCGGCGATCACCTTCCTTTGCCTATTTCTTTCACTGTACATACCCTAACACTGAATCGTTGATTTCGAATCGGCATACGGGATTCGCTAAGTCCCGTTTCATGACCGGTATTTACTCTACATTTCGTCTTTTCGCCTGAAGAATTTTCTTGAATATGGAACCGAATTCACCGGAACATACCGCATGGTTCGGCCATTTGCCGAATGCACCGGGGCAAGCAGGTCTTTATCTGCCAGCGACCGAAGATTTGCAGTTGCCGTTTTGCGATTGATGGCCAGCTTGCGTGCCGTAAAAACGGGGGTGAGCTCATCCGGTCGTTCCGCCGCAAGATGCAAAATCGCCCGTTCATATACATTTAAAGGGATATCCTCTTTATCGCTTGCGCCCGACCATTTCGCCAGCCCTAACAGCAACGTCTGTTGACACTGCCTGGGCCTCTCCAGAATATAGTCACGGGTAAAGCGCAGCAGGTTCCAGCCATCGATCAACAAATGATTTTGCCGCTCCATATCATCGCCGTATTTCCATCTGCTTACATCCCGAAAATGGGTTCCGAAACCGTCGGCTTCAATTAGCATCCCGCTTCCCCGGGGCGGCAGATAGGCAAAATCGCAAAATCGGGTTCCGTCTTTAAAATCGCGAACCTCGTATTCCGGATGCAAAAATTTCAGGTTCCCGACAGCCGGCCACCACACTTTTTCCAAAAACAACTTCTCCAGATAGCCATGGTCTTCCTTAATCTTTCTCCTTCGTTCTCCCCGCGCATTTTTGATCGCCTTTTCCATCATCCGTCCGTACGCCTGTTCAAAAAGTTCCTCCATTTCCGCTTCTCCTCCTGTAAAACAAAATGGCCGTTCATTCGGAAAACTCCGAACGAACGGCCTATTCTTCAGGTCCGTGATTTACGATTATGGAATCATTATAGTACCTTGTGGGAAAAGTATCAATTCCTTCCTTCCATTTTGCCGCCAACCCCGCTGCTGACCCGTCATGTAGTCCGCCCAGTACCCTTCTTTGCCACCGACCCCACTGCTCACCCGCCATGTAGTCCGCCCAGTACCCTTCTTTGCCGCCACTCCCGCTGCTGACCCGCCATGTAGTCCGCCTAATACCCTTCTTTGCCACCAACCCCGCTGCTGACCCGCCATGTAGTCCGCCCAGTACCCTTCTTGGCCGCCAGACCGGACGCTGACCCGCCATGTAGTCCGCCCAGTACCCTTCTTGACCTCCAACCCCCTACCGCCACCCTCGCCACCCCCGAGCCCCAAACAAAAAAACAGGACCGCCGAGTTCCCCTCCGCAGTCCTGTTCCCGTCCGCTATGCCGCGATCGCGGCCGGCCTATTGCCGTCAACCGCTGCTTTTCGCCTGGCCGCTCTCGTCCGAGCCGCCGTTGCCGAACCGTCCGAGCCGCTCGAGCGCCAGCTTGTAGCCGTCGTTGCCGTAGTTCAGGCAGCGTTTGACCCGAGATATGGTGGCCGTGCTGGCGCCGGTCTCCGCTTCGATCTGGTTGTAGGTGTTCCCCTTGCCCAGCATGCGGGCGACTTCCAGACGCTGCGACAACGATTGAATTTCATTGACCGTGCACAAATCGTCGAAAAACAAATAGCATTCTTCAACCGTTTTAAGCGTCAATATCGCTTCGAACAATTGATCGATCGTTTTGTCGTTCAGTTTCTTCAACTGCATCCCGAATCACCTCAATTCGCGGCGTCGCTTTCGATTTCCTCCATTCTACTGCGTTTCGAAAACTTCTTCAAGCGTCACCGTATTCACGCTTTACAGAAATAAAATATCCCGAACACGGGCAATCGTCCAATCTTGCCGCAACTTCCGCTCATAACCTGTAGAAAGCGTACCGGCATTGCGCTCGGTTTGGGACAATGCCCAAAAACTCTCAAAGGGTGTGACACCTTCCGCATGAATAACCGCAATCCGCCCTCGCTGCATAGCTTTACGCCCGGGTTCGGCGGTCCCGGAGGAGCACCGCTCGGAGGTCCCGGGGGGGCGCCGTTCGGTGGTGGTCCCGGCGGCTCTCCGTTCCCCGGCCTCGGCGATCCTTTCGGGGGCCCTCCCGCCGCATTCAACCCCGTCGAGGTCGTCAATCCCGGCGGGCAGCCTGCCGCCGGCGCGGCCAAAGGCTTGGGCGCCTTCGCCAATCTGAACGAAATTAAGGGCATTATCGACCGGATGGGCGGGATCGACGGCATTCTGTCCGGCATGACCAAAATCCAGAAAATCGTATCCACGATGCAGCAGATGGCCCCGCTCTTCAAGCTGTTCGCGAAAGGCGCCGCCAAAGCCGGAACGGCTTCCTCCAACACGGCGGCCCGTCCGCGCAGACGCACGCGCCGGCGGCGGAGCGTCGGCTCCGGGCGCCCGTCCTACGGGCGGCGGACCGGCAATTACACCCGCAGGCGGCGGTAGCGCATTCCGGGCCGCGCATACCGCTTTGGCTCAGGAACCGCCGAAGCCGCCAGACGGCAAAAAGCGATGAAGCCGGCACCCGTTGCCGCTTCACCGCTTTTTGATTTGCGCTTGAACCGCTTCGGCTGCGGATCAGGCTTCATATTCAAGAAACGGATCCTCGATCACGATCCGGTGGGCTTCCGCATCGCTCACTCCGGTATACAGCGTCGCGGTCCCGTCTCCGTTGCGGTGCAGGCCCCCGCTGAACAGCACGTCCTCCAGGTCAAGCCGCTTCGCCGGACCGTCCGGGAACATGTCCCGCGAAGCGATCAGCTTGATCGGCGTATGCCGGCGCGTTTCCGGATGAAGAGCGAAGGTCATCGGATAATAATGGCGGATGTTGCCTTCGTCCATGCACGCGATGTGGCCGAGGACGCCGATCCAGCCGTTGCGGAGCAGGTGCGCTTCGTTGCCGCCGCCCCACTCCTCCTTCAGAAACTGGCCCTGAAGCACCGGCGCCTGTTCCATAACCTGCTCGGTCAGTTCCTCCAACGATCCGATCTCCGTATAGCCGATCATCGCCCGCGCGTCGTCCACCGGCATCGGCCGGGTAAACACGCCGATGCGGCCGTTCTGCAGATCGACCAATCGGATGTCCTTCATCGTCAGCGGCCCTTTGGCGAAAGGAACCAGCTCGTTTACGCGAGGCCCGCGGTAAAAAACCGTTCGCCACGAAGTCACTTCATGCACATCGACATCGTCGAAGTAGACTTCGACGCCGCCGAACACCAGCTCGCCGCGGACAAACGAAACGAACGGATCCTGCAAAGCGAAGACGGGAGCGCCCGGCCGCGGCTGCCATTGCCCGTTCCGCTCGACAAAAAAGATCACTTCCGAGCGCTCGCTGTGCCTTTCCTCCACTCGTCCGGCAATGACCCACTCCCCGTCATCTTTGAACGGAGCCGTGATATTGTACACATCTCTGCCTCCAACGCCGGTAAAGATCAGTTTCTCTCCTTTGACGGCGGGGCGTTTTTTCTTGAACGCCTCAAACAATTCGGCGCACGACTTGGCTTGTTGCACGGATGTCTGCATGAGGGTCCTCCAAACTCCAAACGGTCGCCTGCCGCGACCGAGTTGGCGGCGAGATCGGATATGCTCAAAGATGGTTTCACTTTATTTTAGCCAGAAAACGCTTAAAGGTGATGGATGGATGCCGGGGATAAACGCCGCTTTATGACGATTAATGAAAAATGCTCATCAGCCAATAAACGATTGCTGCCAGCACGCTGGCGGCCGGAATGGTGAAAACCCACGTGACGACGATCCGCCCTGCCGTATCCCAGCGGACGCTCCGGAACCGCTTGGCCGCACCGACGCCCAGAATGGACGACGTAATGGCGTGGGTGGTGCTGACGGGAAGATGCAGCAATGTCGAAGAAAAGATGACGGCCGCGGAACTCATGTCGGCGGAAAAGCCGTTGATCGGTTCGATTTTGAAAATCTTCGTCCCCATCGTCTTGATGATTTTCCAGCCTCCGAGCGAGGTTCCGATCGCCATGGCAAGCGCGGCCGAAACTTTGACCCACAGCGGCACGTCCAGCGTCGTCTGAAAGCCGCCGACGACAAGCGCCATCGTGATGATGCCCATCGCTTTCTGCGCGTCGTTGGTACCGTGGGTGAATGCTTGCAGCGCGGCCGTCAGCACCTGCCCCGAGCGGAACACTTTGTTGACATGATGCGGACTTGTGCGGGCAAAGATATGTTTGAGCAAAAACATGATCGTATACCCCAAAGCGAACGCTATTACCGGGGAAATAACCAGACCGAGAACAACCGAGGAGAATCCGGAGTAGTTGATTCCATCCCATCCTTCGGAGGCGATGGCGGCTCCGGCGAGCGATCCGATCAGCGCGTGCGAGGAGGATGACGGAATGCCGAACCACCACGTGATCAGGTTCCACGCAATCGCGGCGATCAAGGTCGCCATAACCACGGTCAATCCGTGCTCCAGCTTGAACGGGTCGGCAATCGAACCGCCGATCGTCTTGGCGACCCCCGTAAACATAAGCGCCCCGATCAGGTTCATGAACGCTGCCAGCATCACCGCAACCCTCGGGCGCAGCGCCCGCGTCGACACGGACGTGGCGATCGCGTTGGCCGTGTCGTGAAAGCCGTTGATGAAGTCGAAAGCCAAAGCCAAAAATACGATAATGGCAACGATTAAGGTCATATGATCCATTTTGTCACGTCTTTCCTATTGCGCATCGATCAGGAATTGCGCATAATAATCGATTGGAGAATATTGGCAACGTCCTCGCAAGCGTCGGTCGTTTCTTCGAGGCGTTCGTAAATTTCCTTGTATTTGATCAGTTCGATCGGATCTTTTACATTGATGAAGAGGTTTTTGATGCCTTGGCGCATCAATTCGTCTCCTTCGTTCTCCAACTCGTTTAACATAACGCAATGCGTTTGCATCGCAAGAAGCTTCTTTTGGGTAAGCAGATAAATGGCGGATTTGATTTCCAAGCCGGAGCGGCGAAGGCAGTCGCCGAATTTGCGGATGTAGGGATCGGCTTTCGAAATCTGGTACATGTCGAACCGGGAGGCGCTGGCTTCGATCCCGTCCAGAACGTCATCCAGCATTTTCGTCAGAGCCATAATGTCTTCGCGCTCGATCGGCGTAATGAACGTTTTGTTCAATTCGGTCAAAATCAGGTGCGCAAACGTATCTCCGCGATGCTCGAATTCCTTCATCTGCTTGGCGAATGCCGCCGTATCGGGCAGATCGCCGTCGACCGCCGTCGCAAACCGATCGACCGTTTCCACGATGAGATCGGCCATTTCCTCCAACGTTTTAAAGAAAATATCCTTTTTCCGAAACACCGATAGCCCTTCTTTCTACATATGAATGCCTTCATTGTTGGGGTATGCGAAAATCCCAACCCATATCTTATCACGCCCGGACAAGCTGGTACAGACTCTTTCCGCCGTTTCTGGAGGGACTTATCCAAGTTTGGCCTAACCGCGCCCGGACTAATCGTGTCCTTCGCCGATTTGCGCGATATTTTGGCCGCGGAACGGAGATTTGGACAAGCCGGAGGCGCCCGGAAGCTCAAGCCGCCCGGCCTTTGGATGCCATTCCCGCTGCCACCCCGCCATGCAGTCCGCCCAGTACCTCTCTCGCCCGCCGCCGCCCCCGCTAGCCCGCCATCTCATCCGCTAAAGCAAGGGACCGCAAATCGCAAATCGACTCAATATGCCGGCATTCGACGAAATACCGGCTTCCTGCGTTCTCCTTCCGTTTCCATTGACAGCGCTTCCGAAGGGGTGACATAATTTTCATACCAAGGACAGACAGGGGATTGTCTCCATGAAAAAGTGGTTTCAGGCGTACCGACATATGAAAATCCGGAACAAGCTGTCCATCCTGGTCGCCCTCATCGTCATCGTCACCTTCTCGTTTACTTTGCTTGTGCAGCAATATGCGTTTTCGATTTACGACCGCCAGCTTTACGCCAAATCGTCGCAGGTGCTGAATTTGTCTTCGGCGGCCATCGAGAACGAATTGAAGCGGATCGAGCAGATCTCGTACAGCATGGTCGCCGACGTCCAGCTTCAGAAGCTGCTCCGTTCCCTGAAGTCGACCGATTCGGATTACGAAGCCCATGTCCTGCGCCAGAATTTGATCGACCATCTCCTGACCTACAGCGGCTCGGAACCGTACTTGTATTCGATCCAGCTTATCGATTCGCGCGGAGCCGATCTTGTCGTCGGCAACTCCTTCTTCATCAATTCCGCCAAAAAAGCCCGCATCATGCAGCTTGCGGGAGAGGCCGGGGGCGGATCGGTGTGGATTTTTCCGGACGATTCCGACTCCGCGCTGATTTCGGCCCGGGATATCCGCTCGTTCTCGACCACGAACATCGACCTGCTTTATTTGGGCACGCTCATCATCCGGATCAATCTGGACGCCATCGTGCGCAAGCTGGCCGTCGAAGAAGGCGAGCTGCTGATCCTTTCGGGCCGCGACGTCGTCTATCCGCGCAAGCCGTCGTTCGACACGAGCCGGATCGCGGATCGGCTGACCGGACGAACCGGTTACTTCACCGAAACGTCGGGCGGCAAAACGCTGTTTATTTCTCACAGCCGGTCGCCCTCGACGGAGTGGACGTACCTCAATCTTACGCCGTACAACCAAATTTTCGAACGGATCATCTTCATCAAGAAGCTGGTCGTGTTCGTCTTTGTCGGCATTTTCGTGCTGGTCATTTTTTTGGGCATCCGTTTCTCCAGAAGCTTGACGAAACCGATCGAAGATCTGATCGGCCGGATGAAGCTCGCGGAAAAAGGAAATTTCGCGGAAGCCCATGTGCTGAGCGCCGATGACGCGCCCATGGCGATGGACGAAATCGGGCTGCTGCGCCGGACGTTCCGGCTCATGGTGGAGCGGATCAACACGCTCATTACGGAAAACTACGCAAACCGGCTGCTGATCAAGGAGACGGAATTCAAAGCGCTTCAGGCGCAGATCAACCCGCATTTTCTCTACAACACGCTGGAGTCGATCAACTGGATCGCCAAAATGAACAAGCAGACGCAAATTTCCCGGATGGTCGAAGCGCTCGGGCTGCTGCTGCGCAATTCCGTCAGTTTGAAGGAACCGATCGTGACGCTGGCCGAGGAGACGGAAATCGTCCGCAGCTACATCACGATCCAGAAATTCCGCTTCGGCGATCGGCTGGACTTTACGCTCGACATTCCGGAACGCTACGGGCAGCTGAAAATCCCGAAGCTTACGCTGCAGCCGCTGCTGGAAAACGCGATCCAGTACGCCCTGGAGCCTTCGGTCGGCGGATGCGCCATCTCCATCCGGACCTACGAAACGGAGAACAGCCTGAATCTGACGGTGGAGGACAACGGCCCGGGGATGCCGGCGGATACGCTTGCCCGGCTGCGCAGCGGCGAAATGAAATCCAAAGGAAAGGGTATCGGGCTGCTCAATATCGACGAGCGGATCAAAATCAGCTTCGGCGAGCCATTCGGCGTACAGGTCGAAAGCCGCCCCGGACACGGCACAAGGGTTACGATCCGCATACCGAACGAAATGGAGGGATGAGTGATGTATAAAGTGTTGCTGGCCGACGACGAGCGCATCATTCTCGACGGCATATCCAGCATGATCGATTGGGCGCAGCACCGGACCGTTCTCGTCGGCTTGGCGCAAAACGGCATTGACGCCTACGAACAAATCGTCCGCCACGCGCCCGACATCGTCATCAGCGACATTCGGATGCCGGGCATGGACGGCCTCGAGCTGGTTGCCAAAACGCATGCCTCTCACCCCCGCACCCGGTTCATCATTTTGTCCGGCTTCGGCGAATTCGACTACGCGAACCGCGCCATGCAGTACGGGGTCAAACACTATTTGCTGAAGCCGACCAACGAGACCCGGATCGCCCAGGCGCTCGAGGAAATCGTCGCCGAACTGGATCGGGAATCCAGCCGCGAGGCGTTTCTGCAAAATATGAAGCTGCGGCTGCAGAAGATGATGCCCCACGTCAAAGAGCAGGTGCTGAAGGAATTCGTCACCAACAAGACGTACGGAAGCCGCGACTGGGACGACTACCGCAGTCTGTTTCAATTCGAATTCGACGTCCGGGTGCGCCTTATTCTGTTTCAGATCGAGGGGGAAGCGGAATACGAGCACTTGTTTGCGGTCAAGAACATCGCCGAAGACATTCTCGAGAAGACCCTGCTCGGCACCACGATCGGCAGCCACGTCCTCGTGCTGATCGAGGACCCGGACGATCCGGACGCGCTTTACCGGCGGCTCGGCGACATCCGCGCCACCTTTGCGCAGTACTACAAAATGGACGTCACGATTGCGCTCAGCAGCCCCGGCGAGATCGTGCGGGCCCGAAGCCTGTACCAGGAGACGCTGCAGTGCTTGAACTACCGTTTTTATCTGGACGAAGGCGGCATCATCACGAGCAAGGATACCTTCTCCTCCGCCCAGCCGTCGCAGGGGACGCTCGATTTCGACGAAGACCGGCTGCTTATGCCTGTGCGGTCCGGGCATCTGGAGGAAGCCGAACAGGCGCTGGATTCGTTTTTCGACGCGCTCAAGCGGGCACAGCTCGACATCGGCATGACGAAGTCCTATGCCATTCAGCTGTTCATCGCGCTCACCCGGCTCGGCGATCCGCAGCGGATGAACGAGCATTACAAGCAAATCCCGCAATTGGTCGAAATGAACACGCTGCAGGCGATGAAAGATTTTCTGGGCCAGACCGTCCGCGACATCGCAAAGCGCAACTACGAGCAAAACGTCGTCAAGCATACGTCCATCGTCCGGAAAGTCCTCGACATTATCGACCAGCAGCTCGGCAACGCCAACCTGTCGCTCAATTTCGTCGCCAGCGAAATGCTGTACATGAACGCCGACTATCTCGGCAAGCTGTTCAAGAAGGAAACGGGAGAGAAATTTTCCAACTACGTCATGAAAGCGAGAATGAAGCGGGCGACCGAGATGATCGCCGAGCAGCCCGATATCAAAATCTTCGAGCTCGCCGAACGGCTCGGGTTCGGAGACAACCCGCAGTATTTCAGCCAGGTGTTCAAAAAACAGATCGGCTGCACGCCTTCGGAATACATGAAGCAGTCGGATAGCTCTGCTTTTTGAACAATAATATCGGTTTTTTGCCTTAACCTCTCCCCGAATTACCCGGATAATAACAATGTAAGCATTTTCAATGAGGACAGAACATCAAGGGGAGGATTAAGCAAATGAAAAAAGCTCTAACGATGTTGCTGATGGTTTCCCTCGTCATCGGCCTGGCAGCCTGCGGCGGGGGAAACAGCGGCGGCAACGGCGCCGCCGGCCCTTCGCCTTCCGGTTCCGCGTCTTCGGCTTCGCCATCCGGCTCGGCCGATTCCGGCGGCGACAAAGAACCGGTTACGCTCCGCATCGCCTGGTGGGGCGGTCAGGCCCGCCACGACTACACGCTTAAGGTCATCGAGCTGTACGAGTCGTTGAACCCGCACGTGACGATCGAGCCGGAATACGCCAGCTTCGACGACCACTGGAAGAAGCTCGCGCCGCAAGCCGCGGCCAAAAACCTGCCGGACATCATCCAGATGGATATTTCCTATCTTTCGCAATACGGCACGCAAGGCCAAATCGCCGACCTGACGCCGTTCATCGAGAACGGCACGATCGACACGTCGAACATTAGCGAGAGCGCGATTTCGGGCGGCAAGATCGGCGACAAGCTGTACGCGTTCAACCTTGGGTCCAACGCCCTGCTCGCCGTCATCGACAAGGCCATGCTGGAAAAAGCCGGCGGCAAGATGCCTTCTCAGGACTGGACCTGGGACGACGTAACCGCGATGGGCGAAACGATGAAATCGCAAGGCAAACTGCTGACTCAGGACCTGCGGCACGACGTGTTCTTCCCGTTCTACCTGAGAAGCAAAGGCCAGCATATGTACGCGGCCGACGGCAAGAGCCTCGGCTACGACGACGACAAATACTTCATCGACTTCTACACGATGTACAACAACTGGTATCAGAAGGGCTACCTGCTGTCGCTCGACAAGCTGGCGCAGAAGAAAGGGACGCCGGAGGACGGCGAACTGGAGCTCGGCAACGCGGTCAGCACGTGGGGCTGGTCCAACCAATATATTCTGTCGTCCCAGGTCGCCAAGCGTCCGTTCGAGATATTGCCGGTGCCGGGCTGGAACGAGAACAAGGCGCTGTTCCTGAAGCCGAGCATGTACTTCTCGATCGCCGAAAACTCCAAGCATAAGGAAGAAGCGGCCAAATTCATCGACTTCTGGGTGAACAACATCGACGCGAACAAGATCATCATGGGCGAACGCGGCGTGCCGGTATCGTCGGCCGTCAAGGAAGCCCTCAAGCCGCTCCTGTCGCCGGAGCAAGCCAAAGTCTTCGATTACGTATCCTGGGCCGAGCAAAACAGCAGCGAAATGGATCCGCCCAACCCGCCGGGAGCGACGGAAGTCGACAAGCTGCTCAAGGAAACGGCCGAGCAAATCATGTACAAGAAGCTGACGGTCGAAGAAGCCGCCAAGAAGTTCCGCGAAGAAGCGAACAAGATTTTGGTCAAAAAATAAACGCGCGCATAGCCGTTGCAAAACCGGGCCCCGCCTTGGCGGAGCCCGGTTTTATTGCGCCCGCCGGCGCTATTGGTCCGCAGCATCGCTTTCTGAACGCGAATATCGCTCTCTGGTCCCCAGCAATCGATCTCTGATTCCCAGTTACCGCGTCCGCTGGTTTCATCGTCCGGCCTTCCGCAAACCCGTCCGCAAACCCGTTTGTCCGGGAACATCGGACCACAGTTCCCTTATACGGTCCAAAAACCGCTGAAATCAAGCAACTCCGGACACAGGTTCCGCTTTTTGCGAAAAACTTGCGCCTTTTTACGGTTTTCCGGGGGATGAACGGATCTCCTGTCCGCAACCAATCGTTTTTCCCGCTAAATGGCCTTCATAACGGATTGTCTGTCCGATACCTGCCATCTTCCCTGCGCCTGAACCCTCCTGTACACCCTCCTTTGCACCCTCCCGTGCATCGCGTTCGCTTCCCCCTCCCACCATGTCGGCTAATTAAACAAAAAGGACGGTTTTTTGCCTTCTGATCGCCCGCGCCGGCCTTCATAATGAAGATAAGCGTAAGAGCGTTTTCACGGGAAAAATCCGCCTGCCAAACCTATCGCACAAGGGAGTTGAAGGTATGAAGCTGCGCCATAACGACCATGTGGTCGGCTATTTGTTCTCCGCCCCGTTTATACTGGGCTTCCTTATTTTTACCGTGTTCCCGATGCTCTCCTCTCTCTATTATTCGTTTACGAACTTTAATCTGTTGACCTCCCCGGACTTCGTCGGCCTGGACAATTTCAGAAAGATGTTCACGGACGATGAAAAGTACTGGAACTCGGTCAAAGTGACGCTGCATTACGTCGCGGCCAGCGTGCCGCTCCGACTGGCGTTCGCGCTGCTCGTCGCCATGATTCTCAACAAGGCGGTAACCGGCATCGGGCTGTACCGCTCGGCCTACTACCTGCCCTCCCTGATCGGCGGCAGCGTCGCGGTTTCGATTCTCTGGACGCAGGTGTTCGGCGACCAGGGGCTGGTCAATTCCGCCCTCGGATTGCTGGGCATCGAATCGAACGCGTCCTGGATCGGCAACCCGAAAACGTCGCTCTGGACGCTCATCGCCCTGTCGGTCTGGCAGTTCGGCTCTTCCATGCTGATCTTCCTGGCCGGTCTCAAAAACATTCCCAAAGACTATTACGAAGCCGCCAGCGTCGACGGCGCCGGCTCCATCCGCCGCTTCTTCAAAATCACGCTGCCGCTGCTCAGCCCGATCATTCTGTTCAACCTGATCATGCAGACGATTTCCGCCTTCATGACCTTTACGCCCGCTTACATCATCTCCCGCGGCGAAGGCGGACCGCTCGACACGACGCTGCTCTACTCGCTCTATCTGTACAAACGCGCGTTTGAATTTTACGAAATGGGCTACGCGTCCGCCATGGCCTGGATCATGCTCGTCGTGATCGGGATTCTGACGCTGATTCTGTTCCAGACCTCCCGTTTCTGGGTTCACTACGAATCGAAAGGAGACCGCTAATATGGCGCATACGAACAAAAGCTGGAAGCCCTTCGTCTATCACCTTCTCGTCGGCGGTCTCGCCCTGGTGATGATCTACCCGATTTTGTGGCTGTTCGCCAGCTCGCTCAAGCCGAACGACGAAATTTTCGCCACCGCGTACAGCCTGATCCCCAGCCGCATCGAATGGAAAAACTACGCGACCGGCTGGGCGGGATTTGCCGGCAACTCGTTCGACACCTTTTTCAAAAACTCGTTCTTCATCGCGATTCTATCGACAATCGGCGCGGTCATAAGCTCCGCTCTGGTCGCCTACGGCTTTTCCCGGATCCGATTTTTCGGCAGAGGCTTCTGGTTCGCCTGCATGATGATGACGCTGATGCTGCCCCGGGACGTCACGATCATCCCGCAATACATCATGTTTTCGAAATTCGGCTGGCTGTCCTCGTTCAAACCGATTATCGTGCCGCAATTTTTCGGCATTCCGTTTTTCATCTTTCTGATCATGCAGTTTATCCGGACCGTTCCCGTCGACCTCGACGAAGCGGCCAAAATCGACGGCTGCAGCAAGTACGGCATTTTCTTCCGGGTCATTCTGCCGCTGACGTTGCCCGCGCTCGTGACGGCGGCGATCTTCTCCTTCTACTGGACGTGGGAAGACTTCTACCATCCGCTGCTGTATTTGAACAAGCCGGAGCTGTACCCGGTATCGCTGGCGCTCAAGCTGTTCCTGGACGGCGAGTCGCTTAACAACTGGGGCGGAATGTTCGCCATGTCCAGCTTGTCGCTCGTTCCGGTATTCATCATTTTCTTTCTCTTCCAACGGTATATCGTAGAAGGCATCGCCACCAGCGGTTTGAAAGGATAATTCAAATATGGAGGGAATCGACAACATGCCTGCACTGGTATTCGACGAAAATCACATCCGCCAAGTCATCGACCGGGTGGTCGGCCGCACGTTCCGCATGGACTTCAGTTGGGATTGGCCGGGAGGCGTCGCGTTTTACGGCGTTTGCGAGGCTTACAAAGCGACAGGCAATGAATCGTATTTGGAAAAAGTAAAAGCGTGGGTCGACGAAAATATGGAGGACGGACTGCCCAAGCTGTCGGTCAACGGCGTATCGATCGGGCATTCCTTGCTTACGCTTTACGAAACGACCAAGGAGGAAAAGTATATCGCAACGGCCAAGGACATGGCCGAGTTTTTGACGCATGAGGCGGCCCGGTTCGGCGACGGCATCCTCCAGCATACCGTCAATTCCGAAACGTACAACTTCCCCGAGCAGGCCTGGGTCGATACGATGTTCATGGCCGGGTATTTCCTGCTCCGCATCGGCGCGCTGCTGGACGACAAGGCGTATTTCGAAGACGGCCTGCGGCAATACCACGGGCACGAAAACGTGCTGCAGGATCCGGTCACCAACCTGTACTACCACGGCTGGGACAACATCGCGGGCAACCATATGTCCGGCATTTACTGGGCCCGCGGCAATGCGTGGGCGGCGCTGACGATGGCGCGCGCGCTCGAAATCGTGCCGGTCACGCATCCTTCCTTCATGGTGATCGAAGGCTCGCTGCGCGACCAGCTCAGCGCGCTCGTCCGGCTGCAGGACCCGGACACCGGACTTTGGCATACGATCGTCGACGACCCGGCCTCGCCGCTGGAAACGTCCGGCTCCGCGGGCATCGCCTGCGCGCTGCTGACTCGGGGCCGCTTGTACAACAAATACACCCAGAAGTCGATCGGCGGCATTCTTTCCAAAATCACCGAGGACGGCACCGTCACCGGCGTGTCCGCCGGCACGGCCGTCATGAAGGACGCCGACGGCTACCGGAACGTGCCGGACAAGCGCATCCAGGGCTGGGGCCAGGGGCTTGCGCTGGCCTTCCTGTCCGAGCTGCTGAACGTGAAGAACAATCCGTATTGACGGCAACAAGCAAGCCGCGAGCGCCTGCACGGCAGGGCCGCGGTTTTTTTATCGCTTGGGGCAGGGCCAGGCAAAACTCGGGCGCGGGCCGCATAGCCGCATAACCGCATCCGCATCGCCTTATTGATAGGTTACTAGCTTCGCAAGCGGGGACGAATTCGGAATGACGTGATAGTACGTCGTTCCGGGGACGAAGGGCAGCTCGACTCCGTCTTTTACGAGACGGACGATATCGCCCTTCTCCCGCTTCCACTCGCAGGCGATGACATGGCCTTGTTGAAACAGCAGCGCGTCTCCCCCGCTTTTCAGATCGATTTCCAGCCGTCCCGCGTTGTCGTACACCCGGTGCTTGGCCGAGATCATGACGAGATTGGCCGCCGCAAGCTGCTCTCCGTTGTTCAGATCGGTATGGGGCTCGCCGTTGATCGAACGGACGTACAGGCCTTTGGCCGGATCGTAATGATAGGCGACTTTGTAGCTGTCGAGCTGGAACTTCACCTGAATGTCGGTCGCCGCTTCGGTTCCGGACAGATCGGGCGCGGAACTGAACCGAAGCTGCGGCACGTTCGCCGTTTCGCTGTGCCCCAGCTTGACCGCGCCTTCCCGGAGCTTCTCTTGCGTAGAGTACAGATTGTGCGGCGCTTTCCGGGACTTGTCCCGGTAAAAATACGCGCCCGCGTTGTTGATTTCGTCCAGGTCGGCTTTGCCCGAATGCTGCAGCAGCGCCAGCGCGTCGTTGCTGGCTCCCGCGTGGACAAGAACGGCGCCGTACGATTCGCCGATGTCGATCATATAAGGGCGAATGCTGCGAATCGGACCGATCGGGTCGCTGAACGCCGAGCTTTGGAAAATCGTCACCAGTCTCGTAATGCCGCCCTCCGCCAGCACCTCCCATACGATATCCGCCTGCGAGAGTCCGGACTGGGGCCGGGCCGGCTTCAGGTTGTTGATCATGACCGCGAGCGGACGCTTCGTCGCTTCCTCCTGGACGGGCATCCCGGTCAGAGGGGCGATAAATGCCGCGGTTGGCGTCCCGGACGCTTCCGTGGAAGCGGAGGCGGTCCTATTCGGCGCCGGCGCGGACGTATCGGCCGCAGACGGCTTGCCGCCCGCTCCTCCCCCGCATGCGGCCGAAACCGCAAGCCCCGCCGCAAGCGCGGCTCCGAACGCCATGCGCATCATCTTGCGCCCAATGTTGCTTTTCATCTCGATTCCTCCGTCGCGGAATTTTCTTCCTTTCTATTAAACCATAAAAATAATCGGAAGATAGAGCCAATCCGCGTTTTTATTGTTTTCGGAACCGGGCTTGACGTACGGCCCTTTTTCGGCTAAGTTATATACATGACTATATAACTATATGTGTATAGAGGGGATGGGTTCGATTAAGGCGGTGAACTTCCGATGAGCACGGCATTTGACAACAGCAAGCCGATTTTTTTGCAGATCCGCGACCGGATCGAGGATCAGATCGTGAACGGCCAATTGAAGGAGCAGGATCAAGTGCCGTCGACCAACCAGCTGGTCCATTTCTACAAGATCAATCACATTACCGTATCCAAAGGGATCAATTTGCTAGTCGAGGATGGAATTCTTTACAAAAAAAGAGGGGTAGGCATGTTTGTCGCGGAGGGAGCAAGAGAAAAGATTGTCCGGAAACGAAAGGCCGCTTTTCTAGACGAATATGTCCGGCCGATGGTGCTGGAAGCGGAAAAACTGGGCATTTCCGAATCCGAGATGGTTTCCCTTATCAAACAGGCAAAAGGACGTGATCAAGGATGAGGCTGGATGTGGAAGTAAACGGAGTAACCTTGAAATACGGCGCTTTCGAAGCGCTGCACAACATCTCTTTTCGCCTGGAGAGCGGCAAAATTTGCGGGCTTGTCGGACGGAACGGCGCCGGCAAAACCTCGCTTCTCTCCCTGCTCGCTTCCTTTCGCGAACCGACGGCGGGATCGATCCGGATCGGCGGCGAGGATCCCTTCGAAAACGCGAGGATCATGCCGCACGTTACGTTCGTTTATGCGGAAGACCTCCGCGGCGAAACCGAAAACGTACAAGGAATGCTCGAAGCCGCGAAGCGGTATCGGCCGCATTTCGATTCCGGGTACGCCGAAGAGCTTGCGCAGCGGTTCGAACTGCCCATGAACAAACCGGTCCATGAGCTTTCCCGCGGGATGCAGTCCGCGCTGAACGTCACGATCGGCCTTGCCAGCCGCTCGCCGGTGACGATTTTCGACGAAGCTTATCTCGGCATGGATGCGCCGACCCGGGAACTCTTTTACCGCGAATTGCTGGACGATCAGGCCCGGCATCCCCGAACCGTAATTTTATCCACGCACCTCGTGTCCGAAATGGACTACCTGTTTGACGAGGTCATCATCCTCCATAAAGGAAAGCTCGTCCTTCACGAAGGCTACGAGGATTTGATCGGCAAGGGGGCGTCGGTTACGGGGCCGTCCAAGGCCGTAGACGAATTCGTCAAAGGCATGAAACAGCTTCACGCGCAGCAGCTCGGCGATACGAAATCCGTCGTGGTCTACGGCAAAATCGCGGACGAAACCCGGCTTGCGGCCAGAGAGCGGCAATTGGACATCGGCCCGGTGTCCCTGCAAGATTTATTCATCCATTTGACAAGCGAGGAAGAATGATATGAAAGCCAAATCCAACATCCCCAAAGTCGCGTTCGATTTGTTCGCCCTGCAACTCGCATGGTCGTTCTGGTTTATGGTGTTCGTGCTGCTCGCCTACCTGGTCATGCTGGCCATCGGTTCCGCGCATTCGGACTTTCTGAATTTCGCCTACCGCCCGGCCAAAGGCTATATGCTGGTGATCGGGATCAGCTCGGCCTCGTCTTTTTTAACCTTTTACGTCAAGCACGGCGTCACGCGCAGAGACTGCTTCGCCGGTTCGGCCATCGCTTCGGTGCTGCACGCCGCTACGCTCGCGGCGATTCTGGGAATCGGAACGGGGCTGCAGCATCTCCTCTTTCAGCCGCCTTCGCAAGCATCGGCGTTACTGGACGTTCGCGAGAGTTGGCTTTCGGCCCTGCTGATTTTCGGGATCAACATTCTGACCTACTACGTCGCCGGCTGGCTGATCAGCGTAGGCTTCTACCGCAACGGATGGCCGCTTGGGATCGGCTTTATCGCGCTTGCCCTCCTGATTGTGGCGGCGGCCAATATCTTCTGGGAGTCGGACCTGCAAGGCCGTCTGTCGCGTCTGCTCCCGCTGGACCCGTCCGGCATTCCGCCGCACATCTCTTACCTGGGGACGATCGTGATGCTGGGCCTGGCTTTGGCGATCATTCGCCTGTGCACGAGAAGAATCGTCATCCGGATGAAATAGCGGCGGGCAAAACGGACCGAACCTATTGGCATACGGCTTCCGTGTCGTATATAATAGAAAAAGCGATAATTTAAAGGCAATGCTACCGGTACAGGTACAACCTCGGCGGGTATTTAACGGGGTTGTGCCTTTTTTGTTTGCCCCGTTCCCGCGGATTATCGAATTCCCATCTTGCGAAGGAGTGCTGGTCATGCTGCGCGAAGCGATTTATCACCGTCCCAAACAGAACTGGGCCTACGCCTACGACGGGAAGACGATCCATCTGCGCGTTCGCACGAAACGCGGCGATATGGATGCGGTCAACGCCATCGTCGGGGACAAATACGCCTGGGAGCGGACGAGGCGCGTTGCGCCGATGCGGCGGTTTGCGTCGGATGAGCTGTTCGATTACTGGGAAGCGGCGGTGGAGCCCCCTTTCCGGCGTCTGCGCTACGGCTTTCATTTCGTTCAAGGCGACAAGGAGCTGTATTTGACGGAAAAGGAATTCCGCCCGACCCCGCCGGAAAACAGCCTGGAGCTGTTCGACTTTCCGTTCATTAACCCGGCCGATGTGTTTACCCCTCCGGCATGGGTGAAGGATGCGGTGTTCTATCAAATTTTCCCGGAACGGTTCGCCAACGGCGATCCTTCCAACGATCCGGAAGGCGTGCTGCCCTGGGGCGGCAAGCCGACGCCGACGAATTTCTTCGGCGGGGATTTGCAGGGCGTGCTGGATCATCTGGACCATCTGACGCGCCTTGGGGTAAACGCCATTTATTTCAATCCGCTGTTCGAAGCGACGACGAATCACAAATACGACACGAAAGACTACTTGAAGGTCGATCCGCACTTCGGCACCAACGAGAAGCTGAAAGAGCTCGTCGCCGCCTGCCACGAGCGCGGCATCCGGGTGCTGCTCGACGCCGTGTTCAACCATTCGGGACGCGAGTTCCCGCCGTTTGTCGACGTGCTGGAAAAAGGGGCCGCTTCCCGATATGCCGACTGGTTCCACGTCCGCGAATTCCCGCTGCGGGTCGTGGACGGCATTCCCACGTACGACACGTTCGCTTTCGAGCCGATCATGCCCAAGCTGAACACGGAGAACCCCGAGGTCAAGAAATATTTGCTCGACGTCGCCCGCTATTGGATCGAGGAAGTCGACATCGACGGCTGGCGGCTCGACGTGGCGAACGAGGTCGACCACAAGTTCTGGCGCGAATTCCGCGATACGGTCAAGTCCATCAAGCCGGACGCCTACATTCTGGGCGAAATCTGGCACGATTCCATCATGTGGCTGCAGGGCGACCAATTCGACGCGGTTATGAACTATCCGTTCACGAACGCGGCGCTCGATTTCTTCGCCACGGGGAAGATCGACGCCCGCAAGTTCGCGAACGCGATCGGCTCGCAGCTTGCGGCGTATCCGCAGCAGGTGACCGAGACGGCGTTTAACCTGCTCGGCAGCCACGACACCCCGCGCCTGCTGACGAGATGCGGCGGCGAAGTCGGCCGGATGAAGCTGGCGACGCTGTTCAAGCTGACATACCCCGGCACCGCCTGCATTTATTACGGCGACGAGGTCGGCATGACCGGCGGCGACGATCCGGGTTGCCGCGAATGCATGGTGTGGGATGAGGAGAAGCAGAACAAGGAGCTGCTTCAGTTCTTCATCGACGCCATCCGCCTGCGGAAAAACCACGCCGCGCTGCGGAGCGCGGACATCCGCTTCCTTCAGGCGGAACCCGGAAGCCGCGTGCTCGTCTACGAGCGGCGCGCGGCGGACGGCGAGCGGTTTATCATCGCGATGAACGCGGACAAAGAATCGGCCGACGTCTCCGTTCCCGCGGAAGGAAGCTGGGCGGACGCGTTTGACGGCAAGACCGTGCCGCTCGAGGGCGGCCGGTTGAAAGCGAAGCTGCCGGCCTTCGGCTACGCCGTTTGGCGGCAAGTCTCAAAGTAAGATCCCCGTCCCCGAATCACGCTCCATATCTGACGCATCGCTGCGGCGATGCGTCATTTTTGTTTCCATGAACAAGTCACTCACTTCTCTGGGCGTATGTGCATACGATGCAAAGAAAGGTGGTGAGCAACATGAAGGACGGTTTCGCAAGACCGCACGACGAAGAAAGCGCCCTCCGGGAATGGAGAAGCCGGCGGCGGGCCCGGATCGTCCAACAGACGCTGACCGGCGCCTCGCCCGTCTTTTTGCTCGCTGTGTGGGAACTGCTGTCCCGGACCGAGCTGATCGATTCCCGTTTTTTCCCGGCCCCCACTTCGATCGTCGGAACCTTCTTCGACATGATCGCCAGCGGAGAAATGCTGTCGCACGTATCGATCAGTCTGCTGCGCATCGCAGCCGGCTTTCTGCTCGGCACCGTCCCGGCGGTGATGCTGGGGCTGGTGATGGGCATGTACCGGCCGATGAAGGCTTTCTTTTCGCCGCTCTTGATGGCGCTCATGCCGATTCCGACGCTGGCGCTCATGCCGATCATCGTGATCCTGTTCGGGATCGGGGAAGGGTCCAAGATCGTGACGATCGCCGGGAGCGTGTTTTTTCCCGTCGTCATCAATACGGCCGCAGGCGTCGCCAATATCGACCGCATCTACATCGACGTCGCCAAAAACTACGGCGCTTCGCCCAAAGCCTTTTTCTTCAAAATCGCGCTGCCCGGGGCGCTTCCCGTCATGATGGAGGGCATCCAGATGGGCCAGGCGATCGCCCTGCTGACGATTGTCGCCGCGGAAATGATCGGCGCCCGCGAAGGAATCGGGTACTTGATCTGGTCGTCGTATAAGCTGTTCCTGTTCGAGCCGATGTACGTGGGCCTTATCCTCATTTCCTTTTTCGGATACATGTTCTCGCTCCTGCTGCGGTGGTTAAAGAACAGGCTCGTGCCCTGGCAGTAAGATCTACAGAAGAAAGGGGACCGTCCACGTGCATGCGCCCGAAGCCAAAATCGCCATTGAGGGGATTGCGAAAGTTTTCTACAAAAAGAAACAATCCATCCTCGCCCTGCAGGACATTACGCTTCGCATTCGAGACGGCGAATTCGTCACGCTGCTGGGTCCGAGCGGCTGCGGCAAAACCACGCTGCTCCGCATTCTCGCCGGACTGGAGAAGCCGAGCGCGGGACATTTCGACGTGCGGAGAACGGATGAGCAGAAGCCGCTGCAGTCGATGATTTTCCAGGAAAACGGCGTCATTCCCTGGATGACCGTCGAGCAGAACGTCGCCTTCGGGCTGAACTTGCGGAAGCTGCCGGCGAAGCTCGTCAAGGAGCGAACCCACTACTACCTGGAGAAAACGGGACTTACCCCGTTCGCGAAGCTGTACCCGAAAGAACTGTCCGGCGGCATGAAACAGCGGGTCAGCATCGCCCGGGCGTTCGCCAACGATCCGGAGCTGCTGCTGATGGATGAACCGTTCGCCGCGCTCGACGAACAGAACAAATTCATTTTGCAGGAAGAGCTGCTAAGAATTTGGGAGGAGCACCGCAAGACCGTGGTGTTTATTACCCACAGCATCGACGAGGCGATTCTGGTGAGCGATAGGATCGTGCTGATGAGCGCCCACCCCGGCCGGATCGTCGCCGAGAAACGGATCGACCTGCCGCGCCCCCGTTCCGTGGAGCAAATCCGCTCCGATCCCGGAATGGCGCAGCTTTTCGTAGAGATCTGGAATCATCTCCAGCGGGAAGTGCAGGGGGCAAGGAGTGAATTTAAACCGTGCAAAGGATGATTGGGATGGAAAAAAGCTTGTCTACCCTCCTGGCCATGTTCGTGCTGCTTGCGGCCGTTCTGGTCGGATGCGGCAAAAACGGCGGAAACGGCGCCGGCGAAGCCTCGCCGACGCCGGCTGCCTCGCCCTCCCCCGCTTCCGGGGAGACCGCGCCGTCCGGAGACCTCGAGCCGCTCAAGGACAAAACCAAAGTCCTCATCGCCGAGGACGGCGCCGCGTCCGGAGCCGGCTTCTACATCGCGGACGCCAAAGGGTATTTTGCGGACTACAACATTGAAGTGGAGTTCACCTCGTTCTCCAACAGCGACGACATGCTTCCCGCTCTGGCGGCCGGTCAAATCGACGTTGCCGGCGGCATATCGACGGCGTCGTTTTTTAACTCGATCGCGCAAGGCATCGACGTCCGGATGATCGCCGACAAAGGCCACAACAATAAAGGCGCGTCCTACTTCACCTTCGTCATCGACAAAGACCTGGAAGGGACGATCAAGGACTACGCCGATCTGAAGGGCAAACGAATCGCCGTTTCGGCGGAAAACGCGGTGGACGACTACATTTTCTCGCAGATGCTGGCCGCAAACGGCATGAAGCGCGACGACGTGGAATTCGTGCTCATCTCCGACTTCGCCAACATGCTGGCCGCCATGAGCAACAACACGATCGACGCGGCGCTGAACATCGAGCCCCTTATCGCCAAAGGCACGGCGGAGGGCATTCACGTCAAATTCAAAGACGCGACCGACTTCGCCCCCGAAGCGCAAATCGCAATGGTGCTCGGCTCGCCGAAGTTCGTGGAAAACCGCGACGTCTCCCTCCGCTTCATGCTGGCCTACATCAAGGCTTTGCGGGATTACAACGACGCCTTCGTGAAGGGGACCGGCAATCTGGACGACATCATCACCATCATGACCAAGTACACCGCCCTCAAAGACAAGGAGACCTGGAAAAGCGTCAACGTGACCGGCCTCAATCCGAACGGACAAATGTTCATCGACGACATCAAGTCGCAGTATGAATGGTACAAAAGCAACGGCGCGCTCGCCGGAGAAGTCGACTTAAGCAAAGCCATCGACACGTCGCTGACGGATGAAGCGGTGAAGATTTTGGGAGAGTACAAGTGAGCCTTGCAAAGGCGTCCGCCACGGCGGGCGCCTTTGTTGCATGCGGCGGTTGGCGGCGCTGGTTGTGTGGGGGATTTGTCCGGGGGATGGTTGGAAGCGCCGAACAGCATGACCGCTGCACATTGCGGTCCGGGGCTTCTTGACCGCTGAGCACCGCGACTCGGGGCGATGTAGGGTACTGGGCGGACTTCTTGGCGGCTATGCACCGCGGCTCGGGGCAATGTAGGGTACTGGGTGGACTTCTTGGGGGCCGAGCATCGCGACTCGACGCGATGTAGGGTACTGGGCGGACTTCTTGGCGGCCGAGCATCGCGACTCGACGCGATGTAGGGTACTGGGCGGACTTCTTGGCGGCCGAGCATCGCGACTCGACGCGATGTAGGGTACTGGGCGGACTTCTTGCGATGAATTTAGCGGTGGCCTAAGCGCGAGCGAAATAGACGGGGGTGGTTCGCGCATTTGCGGCACCGGACGAGTCACAAGGTCCAAGGCCAGTTTTAAGTTGATCCTTAGGTCACATCTCATGAGGCAACCTCCGTTTTTGCAGCGTTGCATCATCTTCTCACAGTTTCCGAGCATGTTAAAAGTGCCGGGCAGGGAGTGACTGCCTGTGGATCGTCTCATTCGTTTCAAATCACACTCCCGCACGGGGAGCGCCGCTCAATCTGCCCAAGATCCGCGCCAACAAACGTATTACGATCCACGCTCCCACACGGGGAGCGACCTATATGCGCCGACCGGACCGGTGCACAGCATATTGTATTTCAACCGATGCATCCCTGCGGGATGCGACTGAACCTGGGATTTATCACCCTTGAAGGTTTTATATTTCAATCCACGCATCCCTGCGGGATGCGACTGAACGGCTACCGGCCACGCTGACGGACACAAAATTTCAATCCACGCATCCCTGCGGGATGCGACGGAAATGCGTGGGATGGACTTAAACCCATACCGCCGATTTCAATCCACGCATCCCTGCGGGATGCGACCGACAGCTCGGAGTGCATGAGTGCGATCAACTCGCCATTTCAATCCACGCATCCCTGCGGGATGCGACACCGAAAGGCTACGGACGATTCTGCATGAATTGATCGAATTTCAATCCACGCATCCCTGCGGGATGCGACCATCACTCTTGAGCAAATGTACGAAATGCAAAAGATTTCAATCCACGCATCCCTACGGGATGCGACTATTTTTTAAGAACGATGCGTTCGCCGTCGATATTTCAATCCACGCATCCCTGCGGGATGCGACGATCATAGGCTTTACTTCGCTAATCATGATCATTTTAATTTCAATCCACGCATCCCTGCGGGATGCGACCTTGCTGGTGTGCATCAAAGTTCGTGATTTGGATATTTCAATCCACGCATCCCTGCGGGATGCGACAGCGTTTGAACTCCTTCGCTTCCGGCCTTGTGCTGTTATTTCAATCCACGCATCCCTGCGGGATGCGACCTTGGTCACCCCTCCTCGTAACTTCATGTTACCCGATTTCAATCCACGCATCCCTGCGGGATGCGACCGCGACCAATTCTGTATTTGATGGGTCGAGTTTAAATTTCAATCCACGCATCCCTGCGGGATGCGACTGCATAAAACAAGGTCTGCCCACAATGTGGGCATTATTTCAATCCACGCATCCCTGCGGGATGCGACAAATCTTGATCGGCCAGGACATGCGGAAAATGCATATTTCAATCCACGCATCCCTGCGGGATGCGACAATGACGAAAACGGCAATTACGCTGAATTGAGAAATTTCAATCCACGCATCCCTGCGGGATGCGACAAGGGAACCTGTCCGTTGGTTTGCCGAACAGATGATTTCAATCCACGCATCCCTGCGGGATGCGACAGCGTGGCGGAAATCTTCTTGTATGCTTCCGCGCCATTTCAATCCACGCATCCCTGCGGGATGCGACTCCACTTATGCCAAAAGCATCTTGCCTTCCGCGATATTTCAATCCACGCATCCCTGCGGGATGCGACTCCAAGACGTGTTGCTGGTGATCGGTCGGAAGAATGATTTCAATCCACGCATCCCTGCGGGATGCGACTTTGAACTCCTTCGCTTCCGGCCTTGTGCTGTTATTTCAATCCACGCATCCCTGCGGGATGCGACAGCGTTGCTTGAAAAGCCTTGCGTCGCAAGACTTTTCAGGCCCTTTTGTGCGAATCCCCTATTTTGGTGGTGAAATTGGGAAAATTAAACCCCTCAAAAACCCGAAATCCCTTATGGGACAAGAGGTGCGAATCTCCCGGGAAAATCATGTGAGCTTGGGGTTCGCACTGGCTCGAATCCGGCTCAATCCTTTGCATCGGATCGACCAAGTTTTACCCCTACCCTCCCACTACCCCCGTTCGACCAGCTCGACGCCTTCGGGAAGTCCCTCCCGATCGATCACCAACTCATAATCACTAAAAGAGCGGGCCGGAGCATCCGTCTTTTTCCGTACGCTTACCCGCTCCAGCAAAACATGCGCAGGCGCTTGACCGAGAGCGGTAGAATGCTCAAACGCCACCAATTTTCGGACAGCCATCTGCCCCCGGGATGCCGAGTGGTCATGCTCGAACAGATTCATCAGCGCTTCCCACAATACCGACAGGTCGTCTTCGGAAAAACCGGTTTTGCCAGCCAGATACGCGGAAATATAACCGTCCATACGGTACAACGTGTTCACCTTCGTCGTCATGACAGCCCCGAACGTCCGGATATCGAAGAAGTTGGCGCACATCCATCGCGTCAGTTCTTGCGCTTCGGCTGCATCTTTAGGCTTCAGTTCCTTGCTGTCGGCATCCGCCGGCCGAATCGCGCGATAGGCTTTGCGATGCTGTTCGTTCAATACGCCCCCCTCCGTGACATAGATGTTATAGCCCGCTTCTCCAGCCCGCGTCAGCTCGACATAATTTCTAACCTTGCGTTTAAGCGCGATATCCGTTCAGACCTAAATCGGAATCAGGCCATTCATGCTGAACGTTCGAGTGAGGCTCAAAAACATGCTCTGTACCCAGCACTTCCCGAAAACCGCAGCATTCTGTTCAATAATCAAAGTATAAGGGATGACATACACAATGTGGGCTCACTGATGGCGGACAGCATGTTTGAGCACAAACCCGGCATGATGTCCGGCAATCACATACGCAAGTATTCTTGCCGTCTTGTTCTTCCAAGCCTCGACTATGTATTGAGCACCCGCTGTTGCATGATCGACCGGAATTGGCGATCCTTCCAGCCTTTTCTGAAAGGAGACGGAAAATTTGCCGAAGTCATGAAGCAAGCCTGCTGCTTTCCCCCATTCTTCGGCTCCAAACTGGGCGGCGAACTCCCCAGCCCGACGCGAAACATTTTCAAGATGTGTCTGAAGGAGCTGCCATTCGCTCTTATCCTCCGAATCCGTTCGGTGAGCATAGAACAGTCTGGACCCCTCCCTTTTATTAGTCGAGTCCTTCGGTTTAGTTTCTAAGAACTATTTTTCTTTCCTCTTGCTAGAATGATAAACCTATTTGCCTAATTTCGATACTAATCGATCCAATTCCTCCTTTTCCCAAAAAAAGTTCATTTCGTCTCGCATTCCAGTGTTGGATGTTTGCAAACTTATGATATGATAAAAAGTAACGACAAGACATTTACCGCGCTTCCTTAAAAAGTGCGAACCCCAAGCGCACATGATTTTCCCGGGAGATTCGCACCTCTTGTCCCATAAGGGATTTCGGGTTTTTGAGGGGTTTGATTCTCCCCATTTCATCACCAAAATAGGGGATTCGCACAAAAGAGCCTCAAAACCCTTGCGGCCCAAGGCTTTTCAAGCAACGCTGTCGCATCCCGCAGGGATGCGTGGATTGAAATCTATATGGGGGCGAAGGACGACGGTCCGCGAATGGGTCGCATCCCGCAGGGATGCGTGGATTGAAATTGTGTCCTCGATCGGATGATTAAGGAATCTATGCCCGTCGCATCCCGCAGGGATGCGTGGATTGAAATCGCAACGCAAGTAAGGACGGACACGATCGATTAGTCGCATCCCGCAGGGATGCGTGGATTGAAATAGGAAATCCTCGTCGTCGCTGATGTCGACTACGGTCGCATCCCGCAGGGATGCGTGGATTGAAATATCTGTCAGCGCCCGGTTGATACAGTACCGCTGGTAGTCGCATCCCGCAGGGATGCGTGGATTGAAATCTCGATGAAAATTCGAACATCAACGTAGACGGTCTTGTCGCATCCCGCAGGGATGCGTGGATTGAAATAGCGCGATGCTGCCGACGATCGTCAGTGTCGCGGGGTCGCATCCCGCAGGGATGCGTGGATTGAAATCTTTGATACCATTTACCAGCCCCTGAATGATGTCCTGTCGCATCCCGCAGGGATGCGTGGATTGAAATACCCGTATCTCCGCAATCTTCTTTTCCTGATCAGTCGTCGCATCCCGCAGGGATGCGTGGATTGAAATTTGCTAGTTTGTCGATGACCGAGGTTCCCGATAGTCGCATCCCGCAGGGATGCGTGGATTGAAATGACTCCTGGGCGGACGGCCTGAAAGAAACGACCAGGTCGCATCCCGCAGGGATGCGTGGATTGAAACCTTACCGGGGAGGATGTTTGTCCTCCCTCAGTCCCTCCTTGCGTGGGAGCGCCCCCCGATGAGAGACGCGAGTCACAATAACACGTTGAGCTCAGAACCGTAAAAAGGATTCTGAGTTTTTTATTTTTTGGGAAAACTTAGGAGGATTATCACGAATTAACGCGAAATAAAGAAATATTTGTCTGATACCTATGTCTTTATCTCTATAGATCAACAACAATGTCACAAATTATTGTGACTTTAGTCGGACAAAAGCCAGAACTTGAAAGAATAGAGGTGAACCTTATGTCGATCAATCCGAAAGAACTCGGAATGAACGTCTCCAAGGTTAAAGATATGATTGCAAGTTCAAGAAACAAGCAAGCGACCGATACGTATGAGCTTACCGTTGTTACGCCGATGTTCGGTGGAGGCATAGAGCCAGGCCAAGTGAATGAAGTTCATCCGGTCAGAGCGTCTTCGATTCGTGGTCATCTTCGCTTTTGGTGGCGTGCGACAAGAGGCGCGGCTTGTGAGAGTGCAAGCGAGCTGCGTGTTCGTGAGGCAGCGATATTCGGAGATACCCGGAAGCCAAGTTCTGTCAAGCTTTGGGTCGAGACGGTTCCGCATTCGGCCATACCGAAGCATGCCAATCATTCGCAAAAAATGAAAAACGGCAAAATCAAATACTTGCTTGATTCATCTTTAAGAAAATATGAGTATGCCTTATTTCCGTTTCATAATATTGAGACCTCCGTGCAGTATATGCCCAAATATAAGTTCCAACTCCATATTCGATACGATGCGAAAGACCCGTCGGAACTTGAGCAGCTTCAACTTGAAGTTAAAGCCGCTTTGTGGGCTTGGGTTAACTTCGGGGGGATCGGCGCCAGAACACGAAGGGGATGCGGTAGCTTGTACAGTCCATGCTTTTCGCCGGATTCAGGTATCCGCTCCATAGAGGACTTGCAGAATTGGTTCGCACATTCCTTGCGCGAATATCAATTGACTTTACCTGCAACGGTCAGGGAATGGCCTACACTCAGCGATCAAATCAAAATTAATCCCGGCAAAAAGATTCTGGAACAAGCGTGGGAAGACGTCATCCGTTGTTACAAAGAGTTTCGGAGAAAACCCAACGATCCCAAAAAAAGAAGCCACTGGCCGGAAGCCGTTTCCATTCGAAGAATCACCGGGATGGCTGAACCTTTGCATAAAGCATCCAATACGCTCTCGGAAAAGGGTCACGAAGTGGCTTTTCCCCGTGCTCAACTTGGATTGCCGATTATATTCAAATTTAAAGACAACGAACAAAAACAAGGTCCTCGACCTTACGAAAGAGAGCCTTTTCCGACGCAACTGGTCCCGGAGCACGGAGAACGCCTAGCCTCTCCTTTACTTCTTAAAGCCATAGCCGTGAGTGAAAAAGAGGGGTTTAGTGCCGTTATCGTCCTCAACCAGCCCAAGATTACCGGTCTTAAATTAAAGAAAGCGAAAAGCAATCAAGCCTTGATCCGATCGATCCCGCAGCATGAAATCTACGTCAGTCCAAACTATGACGATCCTTCGAAAAACCCTATGAAAAACGCTTCAAATCAAAAAACCGTTTTTACGACGGAGGCTTTTCTGGGTAGCGAGGAGGTGCGCAAGTGGGAACTTCTAAAACAACCTTAATGCTGTTTACCATTGGTCCGGTTCAGGAATTTATTGCTCAGGCCCGCAAAACACGGGATCTGTGGTTCGGCTCACATCTGCTGTCCGAGCTTAGCAAAACTGCGGCCATTCGTTTAAGCGACTGTGGCGCTCATCTCATTTTTCCTTATTTATCGAATCAGAATAACGAACAACTCAAGCAACTCAAAGTCCCCAATAAAATATTGGGCCTTATCGAAACCGATCATCCGAAACAGATTGCCCTCGAAGTTCGTGAAGCCGTTGTGGAACGTTGGAAAAGCTACGCGAATCAGGCCCAGGATCTAATGGACAAAACCGTTAATCCCGCTATGTGGAAACGTCAAGTAAACGATTTTATTGAATTTTATGCAGTGTGGTCACAGCTTACTCATGAGAAGGACTATATGAAGGTCTTGCAACAAACGGAAAAGCTGATGGCCGCCCGCAAGACGCTGCGGGACTTTCGCCAAAATGATCCCAGTCACGTTTTTGGAGATAAAAAATCGAGTCTGGATGGCGGCCGCGAATCGGTTTTAGTGCCCAGTCGTATGTCTGAACTTGCCCGTTATGGAATTAAGGAGAACGAAACTTTAGATGCCATCTCGGTCGTGAAGCGCTTATCGAAGTTCATTGAACCTGAATCTGCAAAGACATTTCCATCCGTATGCGATATCGCTTTTCTGCACTTCAGAAACGAATTGAAAACGCATAAGAAAGCAGGAAAGCTGGTGTCCGACTATTACCGGAAGATTGTGTCCGAATACGGCGACCGCCTAAGGTTTGAAGGAACGGAAATCAAAGACTATGATTCAAGATTATTTTACCCTGGCCGAATTGAAGATTTTGTAGATGAACAGGCCAAGCTTCCCCTGTCCAAAGAAGAGAAAAAGCAAATAACGCAACAAATATCCGAAAGCTTGCAGGCCCTGTATGAGCTAACCAATCAGCAGCCGACGCCCTATTACGCCTTTTTGCTGTGCGACGGGGATCGGATGGGAGGCGTTCTCCGTACGCTAAAAACGTACAAAGAGCACCAATTATTTTCGCAGCATCTGTCCCGCTTTGCCTCGGAAGCGGAGCGAATTGTGTCGGAACACGAAGGGAGGTTGATTTACAGCGGAGGGGACGATGTCATGGCTTATTTGCCTTTGCATCTTTGCCTGGAGGCAAGCAACGCGCTTCGGCTGTCGTTTTCCGGCATCATGAAAGAGGCTATCTCCGATCCCTCTTCTCTTCCAACGTTATCGGTCGGAATTGCAATTGTGCATATGCGCGAACCGCTGGAGGAAGTCCGCAAGCTGGCACTCGAAGCTGAACGGATGGCCAAAAAACAGAGAAATGAACTCGCCGTGATTCTGCAGAAACGAAGTGGTAGCGACCCGCTGAAAATCAGTTTGTCTTTTGCGTATGACCCGGTTGCCACTATCCGATCGTTTCAGGAAATGTTTCGAAAAAATATTTATTCCGCCAAATTCGCCTATGAATTGCGGTTGCTTTACGACGAATATAAACAAATGCAGCCGCACGGGCTTTGGTTGCAAAACGAGGTTCGCTTGCGAAAGCTTCTGAAACAAGAGATCGAGAGACTGGTCTGGAAAAAGAAGCCCGAGAGGGTTTCTAATGAATGTATAGAAGCGAAATTCCTCCCGCTCCTGAACCAAACGTTCGATCGGGTATATAGCGGCGGAGCATTAGAGTCACTTGAAAGATTGGCTGAACAGATGATTCTTGCAGTCCAATTACAGAAGGCAGGTAACTTTGATGATGCGGATGCTTCAAATACGGCCTCTTGATCCGATCGTCGTTCGGGACGGCAGGCCTTTCGGCGAAACGCCCGGAGCGAGAGCCCATAGTATGGACGAGATTCCCCCCAGTGTCGTCGCGGGGACGATTCGCACGCTGCTTGGCAAGTATTTGTCCGACGCTAGCCATAACGATATCGTCTTTCAGTCGAAGACTATGGAGTGGATAACCAAGCTCGTCGTTCGCGGCCCCCTTTACGAATGGGGGGGAAAACTTTATTTCCCCGTTCCCAAAGATATGGAAATCTATGAGGTGAACGGTCGATTACAGGCGGGGATTAAACGCCCCGTCCGTATTTCTCATGAGCAAGGATTCCTCGGCACGGGAAAAACCGGCCAATATGAAGATATTTTGTGGCCGGTATCTATCCGTCATGAAGGCAAGCCTTCGCCGCATGCGCCAGCCTACATCTCCGCAGACTGGATGATCAAATGGCTTGGCGATTCGCTGCCTCTGAACGACTGGTCGCAGACGCTCGACAACTGGCACAAATATTATCGAGAGCTGCACAGCCAAACGAACGTTCATCCCGTTGACCTGCCCTTTATGCCTTCTTTCGTTCGGGATATACGAACGCATACAGCCATCGATTCCTCCACGCATAAAGCAAAAGATCAAGCGCTATTTACGACAGAGGCGCTTGTTCTTCCCGAGGGCATGTCTTTGTTGACAGGCGTGGAGTGGCCGGAAGACAACAATGAATGGCGTTGGCCCGAGCATTTGTCCGCCGTCCACTCGTTTGGCGGGAAGCGGAGGCTGGCTCATTTTAGCGAAGTCAAGCACGAAGATCTCTGGCGTTGCCCGGATGACATTTTATCCAGGGTGGACGGCGCCCGATTTATCCGAATGGTGCTGATCACGCCTGCTTATTTCAGCAAAGGCTGGCAGCCTGGATGGTTGGATAACGAGCTGCAGACAACGGAAGAATTTCATCCCGAGGTCAGGCTCCAACTTCGTTGGGCATGCGTGCCCCGTTGGCAACCGATATCCGGCTGGAGTTATGCCAGACGGGAAGAAAAAGCCGTTCGTCGCATGGTGCCTGCAGGCAGCGTATATTTCTTCGAGGTAAAGAGCGGCAACCCCCTTCAGCTCGTCGAACAACTGTGGTTACAATCCGTATCTGATCCGAATCGCAGAAAAGGCGCTTTGGACCGGGAAGACGGGTTTGGTCTGGCTGTATGGGGCATATGGTCTCCGCAATAACAACCGTAAACGTAATGTAATACTGACGAGGGGGATAAAAGATGGGCAATTCCAGCAGATTGTATTTTATTCACTGTCTAACTCCCGTACATATAGGCGCCGGGCAAGGCGTCGGCCTAGTCGATTTGCCGATTATGAGAGAACGGGTAACGGAATGGCCGCTTATTCCGGGAAGCAGCTTGAAGGGCGCCCAGAAGGAATACTTCAGGCAATCGGGGACTTTTGATGACTCTTGGCTGCAAGCGGCCTTTGGAAAGCCGGGCGATCAGGAAGGCCATGCGGGCGCGCTTGTCCTTTCGGACAGCCGGATACTGGCTTTTCCGGTGGCGAGCCGTTACGGAACCTTTGCTTATGTAACCTGTCCGCTGGCCATAAAACGCATGATCCGGGATACGGCGGCTGCCGAAATCCGAATGTACGTTCCAAATTTGAACGAGATCGAGCGAAAGCTGACGGGTCAGAATAAGGTGATTGTCGGTACAGGCAGCGTGGTCGCAGGCCAAAAGATTCCTTCAGCCAACATTTCTGAATCCAAGAAGGCCGTATATCTGGACGAATATCATTGCGAAGCCGAAGAAGACTCATCGTTCGAACGGTGGAAGAGATGGCTTGCCGACCAACTGTTTGACGATAATTTATCCAAATCCATTCTGGCTGAACGTCTTGTGCTGGTATCGGATGAGGCCTTTCAATATTTCGTCACGATGTGTTGTGACATTTCGCCTCGCATCCGCATCCATTCCGACACGAAGACCACAGTCGACCGCGCGCTTTGGTACGAAGAATATCTGCCTACGGAATCCATTCTCTACGGCATGGTTTGGTGCGACAAAATATACGCTTCGAATCATCAATTAACCGAACAAAAATTGCTGGAAACGTTGGACAAAGAGATCATTTTGCAAATCGGCGGGAATGTGAGCATTGGCAAAGGCCGTGTCCGGTGCCGCTTTACCCAAGGAGGCGAACTATGAAATCATTGGATCACCGCTACGCTGAAGTGGCGTTTGAGTGCATCAGCAGCCTGCATGAAACGTCCAACCAGACTGTTGAGTACGGCAGGTTATGCCACACGTTTCCGTCTATGGTGCTGCTCAACGGCTTAAGGCTTACGGTCGCTTTTTTCCAGTCCAAAACGAACGTGCATCAGCAATATCTGAACCATTTGGCTAAAGCGATCGGAAAAGAGGATTGGGACCTTCCCGAAGATGCAGAGGAGTACCGCCATCTTTCCCGGTGTGCGCTCAGGGCTTCCCTTTGGTTTAAGCGCTATTCCGAGGCCATTCTTAAAGTAAAACAAGCGCAGGAATAAACCGAAACGAGGTGTCCGCGATGAATGCGTTTTGGGCATTAACGAAAAACAGTTGTCCCTCGGAGTCTTCTTCGTTGTACCAGGTTGTACGAAGCAAAGGAGACGAGAAAAGACAATTATTTAAAAAAATCCTGAGAGATTATGCCCGCGGATGGAGTCCTGTGCCGGATTGGTATAAGAAACGGTTCTCCGACTATTATTCGGCTCTACCCGAGGGTCATCACGAACAGTTTACGGTCGAAAGCATCTCCCCTTTTGTGATCGGAATGGGACAATCGTCGATATGGGAAACTCACCTTACGCTCCATAAAATATATGGCGTCCCTTATATTCCCGGCTCAGCGCTAAAAGGAGCGTCCGCCCACTACTGCCATCGATATTTGGGAAATGAAGAGGTTGAATTCCGGGAGGGCGGCGCTTATTACAACGTGTTGTTCGGATCGAAAGAACGGGCGGGATGCATTCGCTTTCACGATGCCCTCCCTACGCCGGATACCGTAGGCACAGCACTTTGTCTTGATGTCATGACACCTCATCACCCGAACTATAATCAGCTCCCAACAGGTCAAACCGTTCAGGCGCCCCGGGATGACGACTCTCCCGACATCATCCATTTTCTTGCGGCTAAAGGAAATTATCGCGTGGCCCTCACCTGCGACGCCGGGCAAGAAGAGGCTTTGGAATGGTTGGCGATTGCCAAGGAAATCGTTGTTCAAACCCTTCAACAAGAAAGCATTGGCGGTAAGACAAACGCAGGTTACGGTACTTTTAGGTTAGCGAAATGAACGCCGGGAGGCTTCTGTGATGAGTGAAAACCAAAAAGCCAAAGAAAATGTGATTCAGAAAATAGCCAAAAACTATATTCAGATGGAAAAATACATTGTCGATCAGCTTCAACTCGATAGCCAGCACTATGTCACGATTGGCGGCTTTAGAGAAGAAATCTGGAAGTCGATGTTCGAGCAGATCATCCCGAGGAAATTTTCCGTCGAACGTTCCGTATTCATCATTGACTCCCATGGACGGGTTTCTAAAGAAGTAGACTTGGCGATTTTTGATGAACAATATACCCCGTATATATTTCGGTACGGAACCATTAAATACCTGCCCATTGAAGCGGTTGCCGTAGTCGTTCAGTGCAAGAGCAACAGTCTAGATGATAAAAATATTAAAGATTGGATAGACAGTATTAATAAATTGAAGACATCTTTAAAGTCGGTGACGCGAACAATTAGCGACTTGATCGTCGGAGAACATGATTACAAAACGGATCAGGACGGCGTGATTTTGAACGATCAAGGCAAGCACAAGCCCCTTACCCAAACATCCACCCGACCGATTCGGATTTTGTGCCATACAGGAAACTCGACGAAAGAGACCATTGCGGATCTTTTTGATATTGTACTTCATCCCCATAAGGATAGACTGTCGGTTGAATTCCCTGCGGGCAAACAAAGCTTGGCTTCTTGGTATGCCAAATTAAACCATGCCGATGATAAGTATAAAAATATACGTGTGGAGATAAAGGATGGAAAAGCAAAAGAAATTCAATTAGAAAGTTATCGAGTGTATGAACATCAGGGAGGCAAAGATGAAATCGCTTTGTTGTCCTTGACCTTTCAATTAAATCAATTGCTTATGCTGATTAACAATCCGATTCTCTTCCCTCATTTGGCTTATGTTGAAATGTTTAATCGAGCAAACGTTGGAGCACAGTGATAGATAGAGTCCACAAATCGGATTTTGCAAGTGCGAACCCCAAGCTCACATGATTTTCCCGGGAGATTCGCACCTCTTGTCCCATAAGGGATTTCGGGTTTTTCGAGGGTTTAGATTCACCCAATTTCGCTACCCAAATAGGAGGTTCGCACAAAATGGCTTTAAAAGCTTTGCGGCGCAAGGCTTTTAAAGCAACGCTGTCGCATCCCGCAGGGATGCGTGGATTGAAACCAGTACCATCAGATCGGCGGTGCTGGTGTACCGATCGTCGCATCCCGCAGGGATGCGTGGATTGAAACCCCGAGCATCTGTCGTCAGTGTGTAGGTCGGATAAAGTCGCATCCCGCAGGGATGCGTGGATTGAAACTTTCGCGGGGCCGATTGTCGCTCGGATTTAAATGTCGCATCCCGCAGGGATGCGTGGATTGAAACAAGGAGTATCAGGAAGGCGTTAGCCGTAAAAGCGGGTCGCATCCCGCAGGGATGCGTGGATTGAAACAAGCTCCTCGTTGATCTCTTTCCGGCGCGCAGCGATAAGTCGCATCCCGCAGGGATGCGTGGATTGAAATGAGCATGATGACCATATTTTGCAACACCAGCACGTCGCATCCCGCAGTGATTCGTGGATTGAAATCCGGCTGTTGTACTTGATGCTCATTCCCCACGTTGTCGCATCCCGCAGGGATGCGTGGATTGAAATTAGCCAGCCACACCGCTTGCGTCTCTGCAAGGGCGGTCGCATCCCCCAGGGATGCGTGGATTGAAACTGTTTGTTTTTCCGTTCCCGTGATGCGCTAGTCATAGTCGCATCCCGCTGGGATGCGTGGATTGAAACATGCTACAGTATGCGGAATGCAGGTAGAGTTCGTAAATGTCGCCTCCCCGTGCGGGAGCGTGGATTAAAACGACAGGTGCCTAGAAAAACGGTCAAAATAAAAAGCCCGCCAGTCCTGGCAGGCTATTGAGTATGGTAAAATCTTCTTGCAACCGCGACATTGGTTGATGTAATGATACTTTCCTTCCATAAACGGAAATAGACCGCCCTCGCCAAAGGTTTCGGTCTATTTCGAATCGTTTACCCGCAAGCCAACCGCCCTTAAAAGCGGCTGTTGTCGGGGAAGCGTGCTGCAACACGGCTTCCTTTGCTATTTTAAGCTTAGCACAGCCACTTTAGACGTGCAATCTTTCAACAATTACTTCCCTTTGCGTATCCTTGTTTATTTCGCTTGGGTACCTGCAAGTAGACTAAAAAATGAACACGCCGTAGTAGCGGCCTGTTACAACCCGTCTCGTAAACGTCAAATGTCGAAACGGTAATGCCGGTCGTCGGTTCTTTGTAACCGTTCAATCCCATACATCTGGAAGCGTAGCCAGGAGAAAGCACGACTAGACGTCTCGAACTGTAAAACCCTAAAAGGCCGAGCGTGAGGCTGAAGTAGTCGTACCGCCCGTCCGCTCAGGATTATCCTCCCGCTTGACATGGTTCGTTTCACCAGTTGCCTAAAAAGCAATTATTTCGCCCGGTACCGGCTGTTTCGCTCTAGCAGTTGCTTTTTTGCGAATTCGCGGCTCGACTTTACCGGGTTTCAGGTGCAAAGCGCGTTGGAATTGCGTTTATAGCACTTCGATCGCACCCTTCCGCGAAAAAGGTCGATGTAGTTGCTATAAAGTCACTTACTGTGCGCTAACCAATTGTACGCAAGCAGTCTTTCTTTGGCGCTAGATGACAGCCGCCCCCTTCGGGTCCCATTCATTTTTTAACGCCTTTTACCGCCAAAGAAAATCACCCTCTACCAGGCCAACAGGCCAAATAGAGGGTGATTGCCGTTCAAGGACGAATACACTCATCCCGTTCTATTATCCGAATACCGTTCCCCGTCCGCTCAAAAAATCTGCTGATTATACCCGAGCAGGCGCTTCCTGCGCAGATTGGCGCGTTGAAGGATTTCCTCCGGCACCCGGTAGAGGGCGTTGACGTCATGGCACATATGCGGCACGATAAATTTCTTTCGATAAATCACCTGCTGCACATAGCGCGGCTGGTCGGTCCGGTTGGGAGCGCCCCGGTGCCAGAGCTGGCTGTTGAACACAAGGCAGTCGCCCGCATTCGCCAGCACCGATATCGGTCCCTGCCCTTTGTATAGGCCGATTTCTTCGGTGAAAGCCAGATGCTTGCCCGCCCGGTGGGAGCCGGGGACAACCTGCGTCGGCCCGAGCTCTTCCGTGACGTCGTCCAGATAGTAGAGCGCATTGGTCAAATAGACCGGCATCTGGATTCGCGGATCAAGCTCGACGCCGTCCGGCAGCGGAAAAAACAGCGCTTCGTCCACATGCCATTTGCTGACCGCGTTTTCCCTGATCGTCCGCATCCCGTTCATGCTGCTCAATTGGCAGTCCGGACCGAGCACCGCTTCGATGAAGTCGATGATGCCGGGGTAGTCGATGAGCGACTCGAAAATTTCCCCTTTCTCGAACATCGGCCCCTGAAGCATAGATTCCGGCCCCTTGCCTTCGAACGCCTGGCGGATGCCTTCTTTTACGGCCGCGACCTGCGCCGGGTCCAGCACGTTTTTGAACAACACGTAACCGTCCCGGTGAAATTGCTCCAGCTCCTGCGCGTAGCGTTCGACCGTCGTTTGCATCGTCATACACGCTCCCTTTTCGGATTAAGTTTGGAAAAAAGATTCCCCTATCGCACGGCCGGTTCGGCTCGTCCGCCTTCCGCTTCCGGAAGCGGCGTTCGGATTTTTTTCATGCGGCTGCTTGTGAGCGATTCGGTCGTCACGACGATCTTCTGCGGAATTTTGTAGGCGGGCAGCTTGTCCGCGCAATATGCCCAAATCCGGCGGCGCAGCTCCCTGAGGGGCAGTTCCTCCCGCAGCCTGACCGTTGCCGTCACCATTTGTCCCGTGATGCCGCTCGGCTCGGCGCCGACGGCGACTTCCTCGATGCAGTCGAGCTGCTGCAGCACGTTCTCCACCTCGGCCGGGTACACCTTCTCTCCGCCGACGTTGATGATTTCCGAGCGGCGGCCGAGAATGCGGATATACCCGCCCTCGGCGACCGCTTCGTCTCCCGTCCGCAGCCAGCCGTCTTCGGTAAACGGATCGGGGGCGTTCAAGTAGCCCAGCATCGCGGTTGACGTCTTGACCTCCAGCATGCCGTCCACGATGCGGTACTGCGCGCCGTCCTCGTTGATGGAGAACAGCAGCGAGTCCGTACTTTTGGACTTTGTCCGCAAAATCCCGATTTCCGACATGCCGTAAGCCTGCACCGTGCGCACCCCGGGAAACAGCGCGTTCCAGGCCGCAAGCGTGCTCTCCGGCATCACTTCGGAACCGTAGGAGACGACTTGCAGGCTGGAGAGATCGAACTCTTTGTACGCCTCGCTCAGGAGCAGCAGGTTCATGAACGTGGGCGACACCGGCAGCGCTTCGACGCGGTATTGTTCAATGACTCTGCATACTTCCGCGGGAGACCGGTCCTGCAGCATGTACAGGCTGCCCCCGTTCGCCAGCGTCTGCAGCAGCGTGTTCATGCCGCCGATATGGTCGAACATCATAAACGGTATCGTCCGCCTCGCAGTTCCAATCCTCCGGTATTTCGCCAGCAAACGGTCGACGTGGTGAACGGCGGCCTTGCTCTTCCCGGTCGATCCGGAGGAGAAAAGGACGAGTCCGGGCGCCCCCTCCATCAACAAGGAAGCGAGCAGCGGATGGGCGGCTCTCCCGTCCCGGTGCGGGCGAACGGAGAGGCCGCCTTCGCCCGCGCGGATTCGGGCCTGGGCCTCGCCGATCTTCAAATACTCCCGGATCTTGTTCTCGACCAGCTTGTTGTCGAGCGGAAGCACGATGCATCGGCTGCCGAACAGGGCAAACAGCGCGGCGACGGCATAAGGCGAATATTCCTCCTCCAGCGAGACGACTTTCCTTTCGATGCCCGCGGCCCAAAGCTGTTCGGACATCCGCGCGATGCAGTCCAGCAGCCATTCGTACGAATACTCCGTTCCGCGCCATACGAACGCCGTCCGCGGACCGAATTCCTCGAACCGATCCAACAGGAAGCTTCGATACATGCTCCACCTCCTTCAAATAGCTTCCCCGGCCTCGGCCCTCTCCGGCATCCGTTCCAGCAGGTAGCCTACGAAGCTGTCCACGGTCCGGTACGGGCTGTCGGCCATGGCGGGCGCCAGTTCCGATCCGCCGGACAGCGCCAACCCGATGCCGAGTTCCTCCTGAATCCCCTGCTCGACCGTGGCCAGCAGCGTGACGAGGCCGAGCGAGTCGAGATGGCCGTTGCGCCCGTAGAGCGGCGCCTGCAGCCCCAGCTCGACGGGGATCGAGCCGTTATGGTACCGGTTCATTTCCCGGCAGCTCTCGAGCACGATCCGAACGAGCGCCTCCCGATGCCGCAACGCCTCCGCCCGCTCGGGTTTGCCCGCCTTGGCGAACGGCGGGATGGCCGCATGGTCCGCCCGAATGCGCTCGTACAGCCGATACTCGCGTCCGATGAGCCGTTCCAGCGCAACGCTGAGCTCGCGGAGCCGGTCCGCGGCCTTCGTTCTCGTCCCGAGTCCCTGCAGCCTCTTGTGCGCGTTCTCCCATTCCTCGACGATTTCGGCGAATTCGGCCAAATAGCCGGCATGCGCGCCGCCGAACCGCTCCGCCAGCTCGCGCAGCAAATCGCGGGCGAAATAGCGGCTCCAGCGCATGTCGAACAGAAATCCGGAAATGGAGCCGAGCGAGGCTTCAGGTTCGGCAAGCCCGAGATGCAGCCGTTTCAGCAGCTGCAGCGAGACGGCATGACCGAAATAGTACGTGCGCTCGCCCTTCGTTACTTCCCTTCCGGCAAGGAACTCGTGCGCTTGCGTAGCCAGCGCGCGCAGCAGCGCTTCCTTGAACAAAGCCGGAGTCAGCTTCGACTCCGCTTCGATGTCGACGGTGCCGTACGTATAAAGCCGTTCTTTCCGCTTGGCTCCCGCAAGCTCGGGGATCGCCCCGTTCCCTTTCCAGAAATCGCCGAAGGCCTTGACGGACAGAGAGCCGGTATAGCGGGCGGGAACCGGATCGTAGACGAAGACCCGGTCGTCCTCCGCGCCGTATACGCCAAGCCAATGGTCCACCAGATATAGCCGGGAGCCAGGTTCGGTCAGTTTTTCGATGTACTTGGGGTTGAGATAGTCGTCGGTGTAGGGAAGATAGTAGCTGGTGCCGGTGGCGATCGTCAGCTCGCCGCGGCTTGCGCGCCGCCGAATGTGGGCAAGTCCCTCTTCGAGGCTCGGATACTCCGTTCGGCCTTTCGTTTTCCAGATGGCTTCGCCGTAATCCAGCTTGTCGAAATAAGTCTTGACGAGTCCCGAACTTGAGCAGGACGGCAGTCCGTACAGGCGGGAATTGGCCAGAAGGCTCAGGCTGCTCTCCGAGCCCTGCCCTTTCAACACTTCGTGAATCAGGGGAAAATGGCAAGGATAGTAATAGGGAATGTCCGTTGCGGGCTCAAAAGGTTTGATCTGCATGGCTCCTCCTCTCCGGCGAGTCGACAGCCTTTTCCTCCCAGCGCTCGACCTTGTAATGAAGAACCAGATCCTCCGCCGCGCGGAAAGCCCGGTTGGGCAGCGCGCTTCCGTCGGCCGCCGTTTCAAATCTGCGGAAGCCTCTGGTAAAGCGGAACCGGTAGCCGGTATCGCGGGGCACGAGAAAGCGGCCGGCATACCGGCCGTCGCCGTCGCGCATCAGCTTCATGCCCATCCCGCCGTAAATGCTTTCGGCTGGCGCCGATTCGGGGGGCACTTCCACGCTCATCGCGACGTTGACGAATTCGGACAGCTCGTTCACGACGCGGTACGTCCGTGTCGCCTCGACGCCGTCTACGGTCAGCGTTACGGCGGTTTCGCCTTCCCGCTTGGGCTTGACGGTCCCGTCCGGCAGCACTTCCAGCACCTCCGGGTCTTGAACCCGGTAATCGCCGTTCAGCACGCTCAGCTCGAGGCCGTTATCGTACCGCGCGACCGCGTTGATCTGCGTCTTCATCCCTTTGAGCGCGGCGGAATCCCGGCCCAGAAGCTCTACGGCTGCGACGCGTCCAGGCGTTTTGCCGAACATGAAAATCAGCGGAATATGCACTCTCTCGCCCCAGTCCGCTTCCTGATGGGCGGCATCCGGCTTGAGCAGATAGCCGATATCCTCCCCGTACCGGTAGCCCGCTGCCACCAGCCGGTCGACGACGCCGCGGACATGCCGGGGCAGGAACAGCCCCTCCGCATCGCCGATGTCGAACCACAGCTTCAGCGGCAGCTTGTCCGTATACGGCCGGTACAGCGTCTCTTCGCCAAGCTTCGCCTCTCCGTTTTCGTCCAGCCATGCCTTTACGAAGTACGGGGACAGCATGATCAGCTTGCCGAACACGTCCGGATTGCGGAAGCCGATATGATACGTGGACAAGCCTCCGGCGGACGATCCGATCAGACCGGTGTTCGCGGGATCGGGAAGCGTCCGGAACCGCCGGTCGATATAAGGCTTCAAATCGCGGATAATGAAATGCTCGTAATCGAGACCCGTGCACGCGATGTGCTTGGCCTCGGCAGCCGGCGCGACAAAATGGTAGTATTCGTTGGACGTCACCGGCCGGACGTGGGCAATCGCCACGATGATGATTTCCTCGATGATTCCTTCTTCGATCAGACGGTCAGCCGCCTTATGGATGTTCCACGACTCCGTCCCGGGCTTCGCCGGCTCGAAAGCCCGCTGTCCGGCATGCATGTACAGGACGGGATACCGTTTGGACGTCCTCTCTTCGTATCCGGGCGGCAAATATACAAATATCCTTCTCTCATTGTTCAATCTGCGAGCATAAAAGCTGTCGATGGTGACGATTGCGGATTGGCCCGGCAATGGTCCTCCTCCCTTCGTCGCTTTGGCTCACGATGCTCCGTATGCGGGATCTCTCGCCTCCTTCGGACAACCGCCAATGCGGGGACATGCGCGAGCCGGCGCAACGGCAAAAAACCCCGCGTCTCCTCTCGAGATCACGGGGTTGTCTCTGAAACCATCGGCCGTTTCAGCGAAGCATGGCCCTCAGATTGTCGGAAGTTTGAAATTTCACTTTCATGATAGTATGAATCTACTATTTTGTAAAGATTTCATTAAAAATAATATATTGACAGATTACCTATAATCTGTTTAATATAATCTCGCGGAATAATTTGAGGGCTCTGATTTCTTAAGCCGTTCCGGTTTGAGAACAACCCCGGTATCTCCCCTTGGAGCTGCCGGGGTTTTTGCTTTAAAGGAGGTGACGGCGATGTTCTGAAGTCCCGCGTTTGCGGCAGGATTTTTTGTAAGCGTTTTACCAAAAAGCGGTTCCGCACGGGCTTTCCTAACAAAAATAAAAAACAATAAGGTGGGAAATTATGGTTAACCATTTGAAAAAATGGATCGCCGGCATGGCGTTGACGCTCGCTCTGTTGACCGGGACGGTCGTTCCCGGCCTTCCGGTCCAGGTCGCTTCCGCCGCGCCCGACACCTCCGTATCGAACAAGCAGAACTTCAGCACGGACGTGATTTACCAGATTTTCACCGACCGGTTCGCCGACGGCAATCCCGCCAACAATCCGACGGGCTCGGCCTACAGCCCCGGCTGCACGAATTTGCGGCTGTACTGCGGCGGCGACTGGAAAGGCATTACGGACAAGATCAACGCCGGTTATTTCACCAATATGGGCGTAACGGCGCTGTGGATTTCGCAGCCGGTGGAAAACATTTATTCCGTCATCAACTACTCCGGCGTCAACAATACGTCCTACCACGGGTACTGGGCTCGCGATTTCAAAAAGACCAACCCTTATTACGGCACGTTCGCGGATTTGCAAACCCTGATCAATGCCGCGCATGCCAAAGGCATCAAGATCGTGATCGACTTCGCGCCCAATCACACCTCGCCGGCCCTGGAAACGGACAGCTCCTTCGCCGAGAACGGCCGGCTGTACGACAACGGCACGCTGCTCGGCGGCTATACGAACGACACGAACGGCTACTTCCATCATAACGGGGGAACCGATTTCTCCTCGCTGGAAGACGGCATTTACAGAAACTTGTACGACCTCGCCGACCTCAACCACAACGTCAGCCGGATCGACACCTACTTCAAGGAAGCGATCAAAGTCTGGCTCGACTTGGGAATCGACGGCATCCGCGTCGATGCGGTCAAGCATATGCCGATGGGCTGGCAGAAGAACTGGATGTCCTACATCTACGGTTACAAACCGGTGTTCACCTTTGGCGAATGGTTCCTCGGCACGAACGAGAACGACCCGAGCAACGTCTATTTCGCCAACGAATCCGGCATGAGCCTGCTCGACTTCCGCTTCGCCCAGAAGGTTCGCCAGGTGCTCCGCGACAACACCGACACGATGTACGGGCTGGATTCGATGATTTCCACCACCGCCTCCGACTACGCGCAGGTCGCCGACCAGGTCACCTTCATCGACAATCACGACATGGAGCGGTTCAAATCGGGCTCGGTCAGCAATCGCCGGGTGGAGCAGGCGCTGGCGCTGCTGCTGACGTCCCGCGGCGTTCCCGCCATCTATTACGGAACGGAGCAGTATATGAGCGGCGGCACCGATCCGGACAACCGCGCGATGATGTCCTCCTTCTCCGAGACGACGACCGCGTTTAACGTGATCAAAAAACTCGCTCCGCTTCGCAAGTCGAATCCCGCCATCGCATACGGTTCGACCCAGCAGCGGTGGATCAACAACGACGTTTACATTTACGAGCGGAAATTCGGAAACAGCGTGGCGGTCGTCGCCATCAACCGCAACTTGTCCAGCTCCGCGTCGATCAGCGGATTGGTCACTTCCTTCCCGGCGGGCACCTATACGGACCAACTGGGCGGCCTGCTCGGCGGCGGCAGCATCACGGCAAGCAGCACCGGCGCCGTATCGACGTTTACGCTCGGAGCGGGAGCCGTAGCCGTATGGCAATATACGCCGGCCCAAACGACGCCGGTGATCGGCCATGTCGGTCCGGTCATGGGCAAAGCCGGCAACACCGTCACGATCGACGGCAGAGGTTTCGGCTCCACGAAGGGCACCGTCTACTTCGGCACGACCGCGGTGACCGGTTCGGGCATCGTTTCGTGGGAAGACACGCAGATCAAGGTCGTCGTGCCTTCCGTCGCCGCAGGCAAATACAGCGTGAAAGTCCGCACGTCGGGCTCGGTCGACAGCAACAGCTACAACGGCTTTAATGTGTTGACGGGCAACCAGGTGTCCGTGCGCTTCATCGTGCAAAACGCGACGACCGTCAGCGGCGAAAACGTCTATCTCGTCGGCAACGTCGCCGAGCTCGGCAACTGGGATCCGGCCTCGGCCATAGGCCCGATGTTCAACCGGGTCATCCGAACCTATCCGACCTGGTATTTCGACGTCAGCGTACCGGCCGGCACCGCCCTGGAATTCAAATTTATCAAAAAGAACGGCTCCGTCGTGACCTGGGAAGGCGGCTCCAACCATACGTACACGACCCCGGCCAGCGGCACCGGCACCATAACGGTCAACTGGCAGTAACCCGTTGGAAGCCAGGCGGCGCATAGCCGCCGCCGCCGGAAGCCGTGCCCGGATTCCCCGACAGATGGCGCAACTCGCCGCGGGGGCCCGCGGCACGGTTTTTCCGTTGCCGGACGCTTCTTTGACCGCGATCCGCCCGCTCCGGCTGCCGGCCTTCTAGCGATAAGACCGGACCGGCTTCAACAGCCAGACGGCCGCAAGGCTTGCGGCGAACAGGCACCCGCCGACCGCGCCGAGCACATTCGAAGCGCCCCATCGGTCGGCCAAGGCGGAGGTAACCGCAAGCCCGACGGTCGGCGCCACATTCGTAATCGCGCCCATCGTGCCGTAAATTCTCCCCTGCATGTCGACGGCGACTTCCGAACGAAGAATGATTTGCGTCAGCATCGAGCAAAAGGCAAACATGACGCCTCCGGCCAGCACGAGCGGAAGCGCCGCATGCGCGCTCGGCATCTCCGCAATCAGGCAGAAGACGGGGCCGAGCGCAACCAATCCCGTCATGATCCAACTTCCTCTTTTGCCGAGCCTGGAGCTGAAGGCCATGATCAGCCCCGCCCCGATCATATAGCCGAGCGGGATGCACATTTCGATCAGGCCGAAGGCGACCGGCCCCGCTTTCCATTCCTTGACGGCGATCACTTGAACGAGCATGAGAGCGGACATAAAAAACAAAATGAGCAGAGGATTCAAAATGACGATCGACCGGGTAAGCGGGTCCCGGCGGATGAAGGCCAGGCCTCCGTTCCAGTCTTTGAAGAACGAACCGTTCGCCGAGGCCCGGCGTTCAAGAGGCGGAAAGGCTCCCGCCGCAAGGACGCAGACAGCCGAGACGAAAAACGTAATCGAGGTAAACAGCATCGCGGCAAAGCCGCCGAAAGCCGCCACGACGACCCCGGCCAGCGCCAGCCCCGATATCCGCGCGACGTTGTCCGCCAGGTGGACGGTGCTCGTCGCCTGCTGCACCCGTTCTTTGCCTGCCAGATGCGTGACCGAGGCGTGAAAGGCGGGGCCCTGAAACAAGCTGGCAAAGGCCGAAAGCGTAACCAGTACAAGCACGACGGCAAACGGCGTTTGAAGATAGAACAGGCATACGGCCAGCGTGCCCGCGATGCTCGCTCTCAGCAGATCCGAGAGCAGCATCAGCTTGCGCCGGTCCACCCGGTCCGCCACCGTTCCCGCGAAGGAGCCGAACAGGATGGTGGAGGCCATATAGCAAATTTGGATCGCCGCCATAAGCTTCGCACTCCCGGTCGTTTGCAGCACCCACAGGCTGAGGGCGATTCCGTTAAAGCAGTCGCCGAACACGGAGACCGTATTGCCCGCCAAAATCGACACGAACGCCCGGTTTTTCCATAACGGGCGCCCGGATTCGAGCGCCGGCCGCTTTTTACGGAGAACGGGCTTTTGTTCCTCGTGCGGACGCGAAATTTCCATCGTCGTCTCCCCTGTCCCGCGCCGTCCGGCGGACGGCGTTTGTTGGCCATCGGCTTCGTCCTTCCCTTCCCGCCAGGCCCGGCTTAAAACGATCCCGTTCGCCGCCGGAAAGGGGACGAACCAAAACGGCACAGCCGCGCGGAGAGCTGCTCTTGTAGGCTCTTTGACCGTCGTTGCTGTGCCGTTTTTTCCGTATGCGATAGGCGATGAAGGTGGTGAGCGCCGGATCGCTAGCGGATGATGACCGTGCTGAACGGAGCGATGGAGAGCGTTTCCCCGTCAAGCGAAGCGCCTTCGCCGCCGCTGCCGGTCTGGCGCACGATTTCCCGGAACGCTCCGTACCGCTCCGACGCCGTCAGCTTCGCCGACTGCTTCTCGCCGCTCATATTGTGCACGACGAGGACGCGGGCGTCCTTCGTCATCCGCACGTAAGCGCCGAGCTTCGCGTTGCCGGTATCGTACTCGTCGATATCCCCGTCCCGCAGCTCGGGCATTTCATTCCGCCACTTGATCAGCATGCGGTAATGATGGAGCAGCGACCGCTCGTCCCGCTCCTGCTGCTCGACCGATGTCGCGCCGGGCTTGTTGTACCGCAGCGGTTCCCAAGACGTCTGCCCCGGCCCGCCCGATGGGCCGGCGTACCAAGGCATGGGCTCGCGGATCGCTTCATCGGGCTTCATGCCGAGCATGCCGATTTCCTCCCCGTAATAAAGGAAAGGATTGCCCGGCAGCGTCAGCAGCACCGCCGCGGCCATCTTCGCGTGATTTACGTTCCCGCCGAGCACGCTCATGGCGCGGTTCTGGTCGTGATTGGAGAGAAACGTCGCGTCCGTGAACGAACCGCCGGACGCTTGGCCGTAAGCGCCGTATACCCGTTTCAGGCTGAAGGCGACGTCCGGGTCGCGTTCCCCCTTCGCGGCGTCGAGAATCCGTCCCGCCAAATCGAAGTTGAATCCGGAATCGAGCGCCTTGTCGAGCAGAGGCGCGATCGTCGTCGCCGAATCCCAGATTTCGCCCACGAGGTAAGCGTTCGGATTGGCCTCGTTCAACCCGCTGCGGAATTCCTGCCACCACGCTTTGTTTTTGCCCGCGATTTCCTCCGAGTGGACGGTGGAGGCGAAATCCCCGTAAATATGCTTGGCCGCATCCAGCCGGAAGCCGTCAACCCCCTGCTCCAGCCAGTACCGGCCGACCTTGATCATCTCTTCGCGAACCTTCGGCTCGTCGAAATTCAAATCGGGCATGCCTTCCCAGAAAATCCCGAGGTATTTGTAGCTGCCCGCATCATGCCAGGGACTGCCGGTCCCCGCCGCGTTGTCCGAAGGCGCCGCCTCGTCCGGCGGTTTGATCGTATACCAGTTGCGGTAAGGGCTGTCCGGATCGGCAAGCGCCTCCTTGAACCAGGGATGCTCGCGGCTCGTATGGTTGACGACAAGATCCATAATGACTTTGATGCCCCGCGCATGCGCTTCGGCCAGCAGCCTTTTCAAGTCTTCCAACGTGCCGTAGTCGGGGTTGATCGCATAGTAGTCCGTCACATCGTAGCCATGGTAGCTCGGCGACGCGTTGATCGGCATCAGCCAGATGCCGCCGACTCCCAGCTCCTTCAAATAGTCGAGCTTCTCCGTCACGCCGTTCAAATCCCCGATGCCGTCCCCGTCGGAGTCGTAGAACGAGCGCACGAAAATCTCGTAAAACACCGTCGACGGTTGTTCATCCGCTTTCCACCCTGCGGCTGCCGCGGACGGGACCGGCGCCGGCGTTCCGTCCGGAGCGGAAGACCGGGCCGCATGATCGGCAGGCGCGCTTTCTCCCCCGAAGCAGCCCGCCAGCAAGCATACGAGGACAAGCCACGCTGCCCAACGCGGCTTCATCCTTTGGACGCCCCCGACGTCAGACCTTGAACAAGGAACCGCTGCAGGAAAATGAACAGCAGCGTAATCGGAATCGCGATGAGCACGGACCCGGCGGCAAACATCGTGAAGTTGCTGTTCTGGTAGCTGTTGACCAGATCCCACATGCCGACGGCCAGCGTCCATTTTTCCTTCGTCCGCAGCACCAGACGGGCGAAAATAAAATCAACCCAGGCGCCCGTAAAGCTGGTCAGCGCCACATAGGTCAGCATCGGCCGGGACAACGGCAGCATGATGCGGGTGAACACCTTCAGGTGGCTGGCGCCGTCGATCCGCGCCGCCTCGTCGAGGCTGCGCGGAATCGTGTCGAAGAAGCCTTTGACAATGAAGCCGCCTAGCACCGCCCCCGCCGAATACACGATCACGAGCGCCGCATGCGTGTCCAGAAGCTTGAGCTGCAGCAGGATGATGTACAGCGCGATCATGCTCATAAAGCTGGGGAACATGCCGAGCACGAGCATGATCGTAAGCGTCGTCTGCCGGCCGCGGAAGCGAAAGCGCGACAGCGAATACATGCCGAGCGTCACCAGTATCGTGGAAAAGATCATCGACAAGGTCGCGATTTTGAGCGTATTCAGGTACCACGTGGCGTAAGGGAACGCCTTGTTCCCGAACAGCTCCCGGTAATGATCGAGGGTAAACCGGCTGGGCCACATGCTCTCGCTGTACAGCGCCGCCCCGGGCCGAAGCGAGGACAGCACGACCCACAGCACGGGGTATATGGACACGACCGCAATCGCGATCAGCAGAATGTAGCTTAGCGTCAGCCGAACTTTGCCTTTGCGCTTTTTCATTGGATCATATCCTCCTCTTTAAACGACCGCGACCGCCGGAAATTCCAGATCGAGAACGAAGCGATCATGAGGAAGATGACAATGCCGATCGCCGAGGCCACGTTGAACTTGCTGTTGTCCAGCGTCAGCTTGTAGAGCCATGTCACCAGCAGGTCGGTCGCTCCCGCGAACTGGTAGTCTCCCTTGATCGGGCCGCCGTTCGTCAGCAGGAAGATGACGTTGAAGTTGTTGATGTTGCCCGCAAATTGCATGATCAGCACCGGAGCCGTCGCGAACAGAATGAACGGCATCGTAATAATGCGAAACTTCTGGAACGAGCTTGCCCCGTCCACTTCCGCCGCTTCGTACAGATCCTTCGGAATCGCGGTCAGAACGCCGAGAATGAGCACCATGCTGACCGGGATGCCCAGCCACATGTTGACGACGATGACCGTCACCTTCGCCCAGAACGGATCCGTCAGCCAGGGCAGTCCGTCCAGGCCGAACGCCTTGAAATATTGATTGATCGGGCCGAATTGGCCGTTGAACAGGTTTTTCATAATGAGCAGCGAGATAAGCTGCGGCACCGCGTAAGGAAGAATAAAGATGGTGCGCCAAAGCTTTTTGAACCGGATTCCCTGCTGCTCGATGAGCAGCGCGACCAGAACGCCTCCGAAATAGGTCGTCACGGTCGCGACCACGGCCCAAACGATCGTCCAGAACAGCACGCCGAAAAACGTATGGCTCCAGCTCTTCAGGAACAGCAAATCTTTAAACGTCTTGAAGCCGACCCAGTCGACCAGCTTGGCCGGCGGTATATGGTCAGGCGCCGAATAGTTCGTAAACGCCAGCAATATCGTGAATATAATGGGCATGATGGTAAAAAACAAAACGCCGAGCGCCGGCAACGCCAGCATGAGATAAGGAAAGTACCGGCCGGTCGCATTTTCGTAGGATTGCCTGAAGCTTTTCGGCTTTTCGCCGCGGTCCCGGAGCAAGCCGGTTTTGTAAGCGTCTTGAATATTGAGAACGTAAATGACGAGAAAAACGATCAAAACAAAAACGACGATCAAGCCGTTGAGCATCAGGAAAATGGAGTGATCGCCTTTGACCAGTTGCGACGAATTGTTGACTTTCACGAACTTTTGCGTTGTCTCGCCGAGGGTCGCAAGCCCCCAGAACGCTTCGCCGAGACGCGGAACCAAATAGACGAGTCCCAGCGCTTCGATCAGCAGCAGAACGATGCCTTTCAGCCGCTGTCCGTTGTAAATCTGACCGAGTCCCTGCACCAGAACGGACAAAATGGTCGCGGTCGTGCGATGCTGTTTCATATTGTCCGGCTCCTTCCGTTAAAATGCCGGAATCACCCGCCGGGTGCGTTCCGGCGGGTGAACCGCGTTTCGGTAACCACGATTATTGCTGACCCGATGCGATCCCTTCCTTGATCTGGTTGACGGCTTTATCGAGCGATGCCTTGACATCTTTGCCTTCGTCCCAAATCTCGGTAATTGCGGCGATAATCGGATTCCAGACGCTGCCCATTTCCGGAATGGCCGGCATCGGAACGGAGTTGGCGAACTGTTCGAGGAACGCGATCGTCACCTCGTCGCTCTTCACTTTCGGATCTTCGGCCACTTCCTTGTTGGCAGGCAAAATGCCGTTCATTTCAAAGTTTTTGAGCTGCGCTTCCTTGCTGGAGATGTAATGCGCAAACAGCTTGGATGCGTTGGGGTATTTCGTATTCGCGTTCACATAGTAAGCCTTGACGCCGGAGAACGAAACGAACTTGTTGCCGTCGATCGTCGGCAGCGGAGCGACGCCGATATCGATGCCCGCGTTGCGGTAATCGGTAAGCGCCCAAGGCCCGTTGATGTCCATCGCCAGCGTGCCGCCCGTAAACAGCCCCTTCTTGATGTCGTAGTTGACGTCGCCCGTTTTGATCGGCAGCAGCTCCTTATGCAGCCGTTGCAGGAATTGCCCGCCTTTGACGGCGCCTTCGTTGTTCAGGCCGATATCGTCCTTGTTCGTGCCGTTGTCGCCGAACATGTACCCGCCCGTCGTGGCCAGGAACCCGAAGTCGTAGTAGAACTGCTGCAGTTCCCACATCATGGCGTATTTGTTGTTTTTCGGATCGTTAAACGTCTTGGCGAATTCGATGACTTCCTCGAACGATTTCGGCGCTTCGGGGATCAGTTTTTTGTTGTAGATGAGCGCATAGGTTTCAACCGTGTACGGATAGCCGTACAACACTCCGTCGAACGTGACGGCGTTCACCGCGTTTTCCAGACTGCTGTTTTTCGTTTCTTCCTCATAGACGTCGTTCGGCAGGATCAGACCCGCAGTGGCCGCGCGGCCGATCTGGTCGGAAGGAAAGACGACAACGTCCGCCGCGAGCCCGGCCGGCCCGTCGGTCGTCAGCTTGGTGACCTGTTCGGGCGGCGCGACCTTTTCCATCTTGACGGGCACGCCGTATTTCTCTTCGAATTCCTTGGCGATCGTCTCGACGAATGCGCGCTGATTTTCGTCTTCCCAAATCACGAGGCTTGCGCCCGGCTCCGGCTGCAGTTTTTCCGCCCCCGATTCGTTCGGATCCGAGGATGCGGAGGGCGATTCGGACGAAGCCGACGGCGACGACGATGCAGACGGCGAGGCTTGATTGTTCCCGTTGTTTCCGCCGCAAGCTGCCAGGGCGAACACCATAATGCTCGCGAGCGCGATTCCAAGCCATTTTTTCATTTGACTTTCCCCTTCCGTAATCGTTTTTTCTTTTCGAAACGAGCGCCGGTTTCGATCCCGCTTCCGCCCCTGTCGGGACGGCGATGCCGGCCGGTTGCGCGGAAAACCGGGAAACGATCGGGCCGACCGGAAAACGTTTGTGCAAACGTTTGTCCTAAATCAGCCGAAATCGCCCGAATTTCTCCGCGAAACCGTTGAAACCCAGCATAGCACAGGATCATTCGCAGAATGTAAACGCTGTATTCGCATCCTCATCATACACCACGATGCCGCTATTGTAAAAACGTTTGCACAATTCATTTCGGGCGATTTCCCGAACGGAACGCCCTTTATTCTCCCGATTACGCGTTTTTGCGGTGTATGGCTCGTTATTTCGTCGCCTGGAATCCGTTTTCATGCTTTCTATTTACATTGTTTCCGCTTTGCATTAACATTAGGAATGACCTCTCGAGTGTGTTTGTTCAAACGATTGCAGAAAGGTGAAATCAGCCATGGTCACCATTAAGGATATCGCGAAGCTTGCCGGCGTCTCGCCTTCCACCGTATCCCGCGTCGTTTCGAATCATCCTCGCATCAGCGCCGAAACGTCGCGCAAAGTCAAGAAGATCATGGAAGAGCTCGGCTATCATCCGAACGTCATGGCTAAGAGCCTCGTCTCCAAAACGACCCATACGATCGGCATCATGCTGCCGCGGCCCGCGGAAGAGCTGTTCCGGAACGATTTTTTCGGCGAGCTGCTGCGCGGCATCGTCACCCAGTCGACCCGCATGGGGTACGATGTGCTGCTGACCACCGCCACTTCCGAACAGGATGAGCTGGGCGCCATTTCCCGCCTCGTGCGCGGGCGCCGCGTCGACGGCATCGTGCTGCTCAGTTCCCGCCGGGACGATCCGCTTATCGCCTATCTGAACGAAGAAAAGTTTCCGTTTGTCCTGATCGGACGCAGCGAAGCGTATGCCGACGTTTTGATGGTCGACAACAACAACGTTCAGGCCTCCTACGACGCGACCAAGCACCTGATCGCCCAAGGGCACGAGCGGATCGGCTTCGTCAGCGGGCCTCCGAACCTGATCCTGTCGCACGACCGGCTGAAGGGATACGAAAAGGCGCTGGCCGAGGCCGGGCTCGAGAAGCGCTCCGAGTGGATTGTCGAGGGCGAATTCCTGCAGGAAAGCGGATTTCGCGCCATGTCGCTGTTCATGAGCCTGCCGGAGCGGCCGACCGCGCTCGTCGTCATCGACGACAACGTCGCCTTCGGCGTGCTGAGGGGACTTGCCGAGTTGGGCTACCGGGTTCCCGAAGACATCAGCGTCGTCAGCTTCAACAATATTCCGCTGGCGGAGCTGGCGACCCCTCCGCTCAGCTCGATCGACATCGGCACCTATCAGCTCGGCTACACCGCCGTGCAATCGTTGCTCCGCCTTGTCCAGGGCGAGCCCATTCATCAGAATCCGATCGTTATTCCGCACCGGCTCGTCGTTCGCGAGTCGTCCATTAATCCCGCTTTGAAGAGGAGTTAGAGCCACATGTCCAACAAACCTTATCTCATCGACGCCGTGATCGGCAACGGGCGGATGCTCGGTTCCCTCGGACGGACCGGACGCCTGTACCGCTTGTGGTGGCCGCATATCGACCACCCTCAGCACATCGATCGGATTCGCACCGGCATCCGGCTTTCCGAAGGGCGCACGACCTGGTTCGACGAAGAGGCGGATGGCTGGCGTCACCGGATCGGCTATTTGCCGGGAACGAACATCGTCCGGATCGGGGCCGCACGGCCGCAATTCCCCTTGGAAGTTCGGCAGCATGATTTCGCGCTTCCGGAGGAAGACGCGCTTGTCCGCCATTATACGTTTACGAATATTTCGAACGGCGACGTTTCGTTCCGCTTTGTCTGGTACTCGTCCTTTCACGTCGATGAAAGCCCGTTGTACAATACGACCCTGTTCAACGAAGAGCAGGACGCTCTTGTTCATTACCATAAACGGTCTTTTTTTGCGGTCTCGGGCGCAAACGTTTGCGCTGAATTCCAGTGCGGATCGGCCTGGGACGCGGCCGAAGGCGGCCGTCTGAACGGCAGCGAGATCGACATGCAGCCCGACGGCGCGATGGCATGGGAAATCAAACGGCTTGCGAGCGGAGAAAGCGTCAGCTTGCCGGTCTACATCGCCGCCGGCGAAAACCTGCCCCAAGCGCTGGAGCGGCTTGCCGCGGTCAAGCGGTTTCCGGCGGAGCATTGGCTGGAGCAAACCCGGGCGCATTGGCACAACGAGCTGGGCAAAGCGCGCCCGTGCCCCGGCGGCGGCCCGGAAATCGCGGAGCTGTACGAGCGGTCCGTGCTGACGTTCAAGCTGATGTCCGACCGGCAGAGCGGCAGCCTCCTCGCGGCGCCCGAGGTGGACGAGAATCATGCCCGCTGCGGCGGCTATGCCTACTGCTGGGGAAGGGACGCGGCCTTCATCACGACCGCGCTGGACCGCTGCGGTTTGATGGAGGCATCCCGCCGTTTCTACGAATGGACGCTTACCGCCCAGGATCCGGACGGCTCCTGGCAGCAGCGCCACTTCCACGACGGCAGCCTGGCCCCGTCCTGGGGATTGCAGATCGACGAAGGCGCCTCGATCATCTGGGGCATGTGGCAGCATTACGCCGCCACCGGCGACGAATCGTTCGCCCGCCGCATGTGGCCTGCCGTGGCGAAGGGGGCCGAATTCCTCGCCGGATTTATCGATCCGGACACCGGCTTGCCGAAGCCGAGCGTCGACCTGTGGGAGGAACGGAACGCCCAGCATACGTATTCTTCCGCCGCGGTGTGCGCGGGACTGCAGGCTGCGGCGTCCTTCGCGCGGCTGATGGGGGAAGAAGCCGCGGCGGCCGCGTGGGAGCAAGCCGCGGGCCGCATCGCTTCCGCGATTGAAACGCTTTGCTGGAACGAAGCGGATAGCAGCTTCTACCGGGGGCTGCACCTGAAGGTCAGCCGCGACGAATACGAACGGGCGACCCGCTCCGGGGCGGAAGGCAGCGTGACCTATACGGCCAAGGGCTATCCCGTATACCGGTTGAAATACGACCCGATCGTCGACATCAGCCTGCTGGGCGTATCCGTCCCGTTCGGCGTGCTGCCGCCGGAACACGGCTATATGCGCCGGCTTGCCGACACGATCGAACGCAAGCTCACCTCTCCGCGGGTCGGCGGCATCAAGCGGTACGAGAACGACCCGTATATCGGCGGCAACCCGTGGATTCTGACGACGCTGTGGCTCGCCCATTACCGGACGGCCGTCGGACAATACGAAGCGGCCCGCGAGCTGCTGGATTGGGCCGTCCGCCACCGCACCGAAACCGGCCTGCTGCCCGAGCAGGTCGACAAGGATACGGGAGCGCCGGCCTGGATCGTTCCGCTCACCTGGTCGCACGCCATGTTCGTGCTGGCGGTCGACATGCTGGCCGCGGCCGGGCAGCTGCCCGCAGGGGAGACAGCGCGGGCGGAGGCGGATTCGGCCGCCGGCAAAAGCTGACCGCTTGCGGCGGTTCGGGGTTCCTCCGGTCGGGCTCCCTCCTGCCGGCACAAAGGTGAACCCGGCACAGCGCCGAACCCCGGCGGGCGGGAGTAGCTGGCCGCTTGCGGGCGGTAACTCCCCTGGAGCGGCATTCTCCTGCTTGTGCACCCAGCCGGTTGCTATTTTTTCTAAGGCCGCCTCGGCAGTGTTCAAGGGAGCGTCATCGGAGCGTATGTTGGAAAAAATCCAGCAAAATCGAACGTTTGGGCGCCGGGAGCCGAACTACGTTGGATTTATCCAGTCTAGGAGCCCGTTCTGGCCGGAAATGGCGTCTTGCTTAGCCATTTTATTGGATCAAGTCCAACATAGGTGGCGGGTTAGAGCCGAAAGCGCGCGTATCCTGCAAGAAATCCAGCATAGCCTTGCGCAAAGCCTGTGCATGCGGTTTGGCAGCCGCCATGCAGCCGCATGCAGCGCGCAACAGGAGCCGGAAGCGGCTCGCATTGGGGAAACGTTAGACGCGCTACCACGCGCGGCCGACATGATCGAGGTTCGGCACCAACTCACCATGAACCGGACTCCGCCGCAAATCGCAGACTCCGTTCCGCAATAAAGCGGCAAGCGTCCATTCCGCCGTAGGGTTCGCCTCCGGCGCGGGACGCTTGCCGCTTGCCTTTTTATATGCTCCAATGATGCCATTCCTGCTGGCGCTGTTCATAGCCGCCCAACCAGTCCGCGGTGGCCTGAAACAGCTCCTTTTTGTGTTTGCCGTTTGAATACGTATGATCCGCCTGAAAAATGATCACTTTGTCGCAGCGCCCCTCTCCCCGGAGCCAGAACGTCTTCTCGAGCAAAAACGTATAATCCGCCGGGATCACATCATCGCCCGTTCCATGCACAAGCAATACGTCGCCCGAAAACCGCTGCGTTTCCTGAAACGGCTGATGCCGCATCAGCGAGTCGAAAAACTCGGGCTTCAGCGTATAGCCGAGATAATCGGCGGAGCCGCGGGTTACCGTTTCGTCGTACGTTTTCCGGCCCACGATGCGCAAAATATCGTTGAACGGATATCCGACCGTCGACCAGAGCACGAGCGATTTGATCCGCCGGTCCCGGGCGGCCGTCAGCAGCGCGACCGCTCCGCCCAGACTGTGGCCGAGCAGCGTTACGCGCAAGGGATCGACAAGGTCGAGCGAAAGGCCGTATTCCAGCACCGTCCGGGTTTGCTCGATCATCGAGTCGAGCCCGTGTTCGCCGTAGACGCCTTCGCTTTCCCCGCAGCCCGCAAAGTCGAAACGGATGACCAGATTGCCCTTTTGCGCAAATTCCCTGGCGGCGAGCACAAACAGCCGGTCCACGCCGATCCGGTTGCCCACAAAGCCGTGATTGATAATGATCAGCGGCAGCTTCTGCCCTTCCTTCTTGCCTTCCAGATTCGGATAGTGGATGGTGGCGGCAAGATTCAAGCCTTCGTGGCGTATCGTAAACGGTCTTTCCATAACGCAAGTCCCTCTATTCCTTATATTCCGATTAAATTACTGTGTTTTAAATCTTAACATTCCGGCCGACTCTCTGTCAATAGACGCCGAAAAAAACCGTCCCGTTCGGGGCATGCTACATTTGCCTTCGTTTCCAGCGGAGCGACTCTAGACAAAGCAGGTGTCAGGATGAACGCACTCGTGAACTGGCTGTCGAGCCATGTGCTCACAACGATTCTGATCATCGGAACCCTCGTTTCCGTCGGTTGGATTATTGCTCACCGTAAAACCTTGTTCTATAAAGAATAACCCGAATCGGTTCCAAAAATAAACGGCGGCGCGCCCGGTTTTGTCCGCATCAAGCCGTTCAGGCCCGGCCGCTCGAAACCACAAAAAGACGGCCCGCCCGAAAGAGCGGAGCCGCCAGCGAACCTCATGCTTTTTCTTGCTCCCGTTTGTTATCCCTTGACCGTTTGCGCCTGCAAGGCCTTCATGGCAATATCGGTGCGGAAATGCTTGCCCTGGAATCGAATTCGTTCAGCGGCCGCATAGGCGCGTTCCCTTGCCTGCGCGATGTCCGCCCCTAATCCGACCACGCCCAGAACCCGGCCGCCGCTCGTGACGACTTTACCGTCGCTGCGGGCTGTTCCCGCATGGAAAACAAGGACGTCGCCGGTTTGTTCCAGCCCCTCGATCGGCAGCCCTTTCGCGTAAGCTCCCGGATACCCTTCGGAAGCCAGCACTACGCAAACGGCGGCCTCGTCGCTCCACGAAATGTCGATATCGTGCAAACGGCCGTTGATCGAGGCGAGGATAATATCGACCAGATCCGTCTTCAGCCGCGGCAGCACGACCTGCGTTTCCGGATCGCCGAACCGGGCGTTGAACTCGATCGTTTTCGGGCCGTCCTTCGTCACCATCAGCCCGGCGAACAGCACGCCGCGGAACGGCCGGCCCTCGGCCACCAGCGCCCGGGCGGTCGGCTTGATGATGTTCTCGATCGCATCGTCGATGACCGATTGCGGAATGTGCGGCAGCGGCGAATAGGTTCCCATGCCGCCCGTGTTCGGCCCTTTGTCGCCGTCGAACACCGGCTTGTGGTCTTGCGCCGGCACCATCGGCCGGACGGTCTCGCCGTCGACGAACGACAGAATGGACATTTCCTGGCCTTCCAGATACTCCTCGATCACCACCTTGTCGCCGGCCGCGCCGAACGACTTTTCGACCATGGTCTCCCGCAGCGCCCGCTCGGCTTCTTCGGCCGTAAAGCAGACGGTGACGCCCTTGCCGGCGGCAAGGCCGTCCGCCTTGATCACGATCGGAACCGGCTGGCTGCGAAGGTACGCGAGCGCCGATTCGTAATCCGTAAACGTCTCGTATTTGGCCGTCGGAATGCCGTATTTGCGCAGCAGGTTTTTCATGAAAATTTTGCTGCCTTCGATTTCCGCGGCGTTTTTGCGCGGACCGTATACCGGCACTCCGGCCGCCTCGAATGCGTCCACGATGCCTGCCGCAAGCGGATCGTCCGGCCCGACGACGACCAGATCGACCGCGTTGTCCTGCGCGAACTGCACGAGGCGGTCGAATTCCATTTCGCCGATGTCCACGTTTTCCGCAAGCAACGCCGTTCCGGCATTGCCCGGAGCGCAAAAGATATGCTTGACCTTCTCGCTGCGTTTCAGCGCCCAGACGATCGCATGCTCGCGCCCGCCGCGCCCGATGACAAGTATTCGCATGTTAACAGGCTCCTCCTTCATGTTCCTCCGCCAAGTCCTTGGGTCCGGACCCCGGACGGCGCCGAGCGGCGGGCTCTCAGTGCTTGAAGTGGCGCACGCCGGTCATGACCATCGCGATGTTGTTGGCGTTCGCCACCGCGATGGACTCCTCGTCCTTGATCGAGCCGCCGGGCTGGATGACGGCCGTAATGCCGGCCTTCGCCGCCAGCTCGAGCGTGTCGCCCATCGGGAAAAACGCATCCGAAGCGAGCACGGCTCCGCGCGCTTTTGCCCCCGCCTGTTCGATCGCGATTCTCGCCGCTCCTACGCGGTTCATCTGCCCTGCGCCGACGCCGACCGTCATGCTGTCCTTCGCGAGCAAAATCGCGTTCGACTTCACATGCTTGACGACCTTCCAGCCGAACAAAAGCTGCTTCAGCTCTTCGGGGGTCGGCGCGCGGTCGGTGACCACCTTCAAGTCGGCCTCGGTCAGGCTGTGCACGTCGCTCTGCTGCACGAGCATGCCGCCTTCGACGCTGCTGATCAGCCATTCCGGCTTGCGTTCGGCCGCCGCCGCGATATCGCCGAGCCGGAGCAGGCGGATGTTCTTTTTCTTCGTCAAAATGTCCAGCGCCTCCGGCGTGAAGTCGGGCGCCAGGACGATCTCCAGGAAGATTTCGCTAAGCCGCTTTGCGGTCTCCGCGCCGATGACCCGGTTGGCCGCGACGATGCCGCCGAAGATCGAGGTCGGATCGGCTTCGTACGCCTTGCGGTACGCTTCGTCGATGTCGGCCCCGATGCCGACGCCGCACGGGTTCATATGCTTGACGGCCACGACCGCCGGCTCGTCGAATTCCTTCACGATCGCAAGGGCCGCGTTCGCGTCGTTGATGTTGTTGTACGACAGCTCTTTGCCGTGAAGCTGTTCCGCCGTCGTAATGCTGCCCGGAGACGAAATCGGCTTGCGGTAAAACGCGGCCCGCTGGTGCGGATTTTCGCCGTAGCGCAGATCCTGCACCTTCTCGTACGTCACCGTCAGGCGCTCCGGCAGCGGCTCGTCCAGCACTTTGGCGAAATAATCGGAAATCAGGGCATCGTACGCCGCCGTGTGGCGGAAGACTTTGGCCGCCAGCCTTTTGCGCGTATCCAGCGTCGTATCGCCGCTTTGGCGCACTTCCTCCAGCACCTTGGCGTAGTCGCCCGCATCGACGACGACGGTGACGAAAGCGTGGTTTTTGGCGGCGGAACGCAGCATCGTCGGCCCGCCGATATCGATATTTTCGATCGCTTCCTCGTACGTGACGCCCGGTTTTTCGATCGTCGTCTGGAACGGGTACAGATTCACAACCACCAGATCGATGTAATCGAGGCCCAGCTTCTCCATCGTTTCGCGGTGCTCCGCGTTGTCCCGGATCGCGAGAAGCCCGCCGTGCACCGCCGGGTGCAGCGTCTTGACGCGGCCGTCAAGCACCTCGGGAAAGCCCGTTACGTCCGAAATGCCGATGACCGGCACGTTTTCCTTTTCCAGCAGCGTTTTGGTTCCGCCCGTCGAAATGATTTCGACGCCAAGCTGCGACAGCTCCCGGCAAAACTCCACAATGCCCGTCTTGTCCGATACGCTGACCAGCGCCCTTCTGATCGCCATGATTTCACTCCCAATCTTCTGACTTCGCCGCTCACCACGGCGGCCACTGCCTGCAAAAAAACTTCTGTACGCATCGATCATCATCCTGCCGGCCCGCATACGAAACCGAATCAAAATACGATTGCGGCGCTATGGCCTATGACCTATGGCCCGACTTCCTTCGCAACCGTAACCTTCCGTCCGTCCAGCTTGATGCGGCCTTCCGCCATCCACCGCACCACGCGCGGCAGCAGCTCGTGCTCGGCCGCATGAATGCGCTCGGCGAGCGTTTCCTCCGTGTCCCCGTCCAGCACTTCGACCGCCTGCTGCGCGATGATCGGACCCGTATCCATCCCGCCGTCGACAAAATGGACCGTCGCTCCGGTCAGCTTGACGCCGTATTCCAGCGCCTGGCGGACGGCTCCGATGCCCGGGAACGCGGGCAGCAGCGACGGGTGGATATTGATCATCCGACCGTAATAAGGGTTGAGCAGAATGCCCGTGATCAGCCTCATGTAGCCCGCCAGCACGACCAGCTCCACGCCCTCGGCTTCCAGCCGGGCGACGATTTCCCGCTCGTACGCTTCGCGCGAGGCGTATTCCTTCGGCCGGAACAGCAGCGTCGGCACGCCGAGCGCCTCGGCGCGCCGGACCACTTTCGCCTCCGGCCTGTCGCACACCAGCAGCGCCAGCTCGGCCGGAATGCCGCCTCCCGCGATCGCTTCGGCCAGCGCCTGAAAGTTGCTGCCGCTGCCCGAAGCGAATACGGCGATCCGCAGGGGAGACGAAACCATTATAGCTCAACGCCTCCAAACGTCACGATGCGGCTCCCCGGCGTTACCTTACCAATCATGTAGGCTTTATCCCCGCATTCGCCGGCCAGCGCCACCGCCCGTTCGGCTTGCCCGGCCGGAACGACCAGCACCATGCCGATGCCCATGTTGAACGTCGTGAACATGTCGCGGTCGCTGATGGCGCCGTCGCGTTGCATGATGCCGAAAATCGGAGGGACCGGCCAGGCGCCGCGCTCGATGTCCACGTTCACGCCCTCCGGCAGCACGCGCGGAATGTTCTCGATGAAGCCGCCGCCGGTAATATGCGCCATGCCCTTCACCTGCACGCTTTCCAGCAGGCGAAGCACCGTCTTGACGTAAATCCGCGTCGGTTCGAGCAGCACGTCGCCGAGCGTCCTGCCTTCCAGCTCGGGAAGCTTGTCGGTCAAGCGGTAGCCTTGCTTCTCCAGCAGCAGCTTCCGCACGAGCGAAAAGCCGTTCGAGTGGACGCCGCTCGAAGCGAGCCCGATGACCGCATCTCCCGGCGCGATCGCCGATCCGTCGATCGCCTTCTTCTTGTCGACGATGCCGACGGCAAAGCCGGCGATATCGTATTCGCCGTCTGGGTACATGCCCGGCATCTCCGCCGTCTCGCCGCCGATCAGCGCGCAGCCCGCCTGCTCGCAGCCGTCCGCGACGCCTTTGACGATCGCCTCGATTTTTTCCGGCACGAGTTTGCCGCAGGCCAGATAATCGAGGAAAAACAGCGGCTCCGCCCCCGTTACGACGACGTCGTTGACGCACATGGCGACCGCATCGATGCCGATCGTGTCATGTTTGTCCATCTCGAACGCCAGCTTCAGCTTCGTGCCGACGCCGTCGGTTCCGGACACGAGCACCGGCTCCTCGTATTTGTCTTTGTTCAGCCCGAACAGCCCGCCGAATCCGCCGAGCCCGGTCAGCACCTCGGGACGGAACGTCCGCTTCACGTGCTTCTTCATCCGTTCGACCGCTTCGTTGCCCGCCGCGATGTCGACGCCGGCCTGTTTGTACGCTTCGGACACTGGATGGTCCCCTCTTTCCGTTGTGGTTGGATGCCGCTTCTATTCTCTATTTGCAGCAGCCGTTGCGCCTTGCTTGCCGGGCCGTGCGCCGCGCGCCATCCGATGAGCGCGGCGCACGGCCTCAGTCGCAGCTGCAGGACGTCGCCTTCGCAAGCTCGAACTTCACCTGCGTCGGGTAGTCGTTATCGAAGCAGCTCAGGCACAGGCCGCGGTTTTTCTCGTTCTCGTGGCCGCCGATCGCTTCCAGCAGACCCTGTTTGCTCAGAAAATACAGCGAATCCGCATGAATCGCCTTGCGAATCTCTTCCACCGTTTTCGTCGAGGCGATCAGGTCGGCCGGGTTCGGCGTGTCGATCCCGTAAAAACACGGATTCATGAACGGCGGCGACGTAATCCGCACGTGCACCTCGACCGCGCCGGCCTCCCGCAGCAGGTTGACGATCCGCAGCGAGGTCGTGCCGCGCACGATCGAATCGTCGATCATGACGACGCGCTTGCCCTCGACGACCTTGCGGACGGCGGACAGCTTCATTTTGACGCCCCGCTCCCGCAGTTCCTGCGAAGGCTGGATAAACGTCCGGCCCGTATATTTGTTTTTGATCAGCCCCAGCTCGTAAGGAATGCCCGTTTGCTCCGCGTAGCCGATTGCGGCCGAGATGCTGGAGTCGGGAACGCCCGTTACGACGTCGGCGTCGACGAACGATTCGAGCGCGAGCCGTTGCCCCATCCGCTTGCGGGCCGAGTGCAGGTTGATCTGGTTGATGTCGCTGTCCGGACGGGCGAAATAAATGTACTCCATGGCGCAGACCGCGCGCCTCTCCAGCGGGGCGTACCGCTCCTCGCGCAGGCCGTCCTTGTCCAGCACGAGGATTTCTCCCGGCTCAACATCGCGCACGTACTCGGCGCCGACCGTCTCCAGCGCGCACGTTTCCGAAGCGAACACGTACCCCTCTCCCAGGCGCCCCATCACCAGCGGGCGAAACCCGTTCGGATCGCACGCCGCGATCAGGCAGTCCTTCGTCATGATCAAAAACGCGTACCCGCCGATCAAGCGGGCGAACGCGTCCTTGACTGCCTCGACCAACTCCTTCGGCGAACGGGCGATCAGGTGCGCGATGACCTCGGTGTCGCTTGTCGTCTGGAAAATCGAGCCCTGCTCCTCCAGCTCGCGGCGAAGGACCGGCTCGTTGACGAGGTTGCCGTTCGTGCATACGGCGAGGTCGCCCCCGCGGTATTTGAACACGAGCGGCTGCGCGTTGCCGATGTGGCTGGACCCGGAGGTCGAGTAGCGGACATGGCCGATCGCGCGGTCGCCGGTCAGCGAATCCAGCTTTTCGCGGTCGAACACTTCCTTGACGAGCCCCATGCCGCGATGGTAATGGAACCGGCCGCCGTCGGCCGTGCAGATGCCGCAGCTTTCCTCGCCCCTATGCTGAAGGGCATGGAGGCCGTAGTAGGTGAGCGAAGACGCATGGGGAATGTTGAACACCCCGAATACGCCGCACTCCTCTTTCAATTTGTCGAAGACGTCCTCGTGAGCGTGACCCTCGTTGTAGTAATCCCCGGTCCAAAAGCGCGACGGCGACGAGGCCGCGGCCCCGATGGCAGCGCCTGCCGCAGCCGAAGCCGCCGAGCGTCCGGAATTCACTTCATCCGGCATGGGATCGCATCCTTCCATTCTTTGCGGAGTTCGTCCACGGAAGCATCGATGGCCGCGCGGCCGTTCACGCGGATCGTCAGCCGGTCGCCGCCGACCGTTCCGAGACGCTGCGCCGGAACGCCTTGCGAGCCGAGCCAAGCGGCCAATTCATCCGCGCGTTCGGGTCTTGCGGACAGCAGCGCGCGCGATTGCGATTCGCTGAACAGCGCGATGTCGGGGCGCAGATTCGATTGAAAATCGACCGCAGCGCCCAGCCCGCGGCCGAAGCAGGCTTCCGCCAGCGCCGCCGCAAGTCCGCCTTCGGACAAGTCGTGCGCCGAAGCGACGAGGCCCCGTCGGATCGCGCCCAGAATCGCGCCGTGCAGCTTCTTCTCCGCCGCAAGATCCAGCTCCGGCGGCCGGCCTTCGGTTACGCCGTGAACGGCGTACTGGAATTCGCTTCCGCCCAATTCCGCCTTCGTCTCGCCGAGGAGGAAGATGACGTCGCCTTCCGCTTTGAATTCCTGCGTCGTAATATGATCGAGATCGTGCACAAGGCCGACCATGCCGACGACCGGCGTCGGGTAGATGGCCCCTTTCGCGTTTTCATTGTACAGCGACACGTTGCCGCCGATTACCGGCGTCTCGAAATAGCGGCAGGCTTCGGCCATGCCGTCGACCGCCTTTTCCATCTGCCAGAACACTTCCGGCTTCTCCGGAGAGCCGAAGTTCAGGTTGTCCGTTATCGCGAGCGGCTCGCCGCCGGAGCAGACGATGTTGCGCGCCGCTTCCGCGACCGCGATCCGTCCGCCGACTTCGGGATCGAGGTAAACGTAGCGCCCGTTGCAGTCGGTCGTCATCGCCAGCGCCTTGCGCGTGCCGCGGATCGTCACGACCGCCGCGTCCGAACCCGGCACGACCGCCGTCGACGTACGGACCTGGTAGTCGTACTGGCTGTACACCCACTCTTTGCTCGCCAGCGACGGCGAACCGAGCACTTTTTTCAAAGCGCCGTTCAAATCGAGCACCTGCTCGTAGCGGTTCGTATCGATCGAGCCGTTCTTCACATAATAATCCGGCACCTTGGAAGGCTTGTGGTATACCGGGCAGTCGTCCACCAGCGCCTTGACCGGAATGTCGGCGACCTGCTCGCCCTTGTGGAACAGCCGCAGCCGCCCGTCGTCCGTCACTTTGCCGACTTTAACGCAATCCAGGCCCCACCGCGCAAAAATCGCCTTCGCCTGCTCCTCGTGCTGCGGCTCGGTGACAAACAGCATCCGCTCCTGCGATTCCGACAGCATCATTTCGTACGCGGTCATGCCTTCCTCGCGCTGCGGCACCTCGTCGAGATACAGTTCCATGCCGTTGCCGGCCTTGCTCGCCATCTCCGCGCTGGAGCACGTCAGCCCCGCTGCGCCCATATCCTGAATGCCGAGGACGATGCCGGATTCGATCAGCTCGAGCGTCGCTTCCATAACCAGCTTTTCCATAAACGGATCGCCCACCTGCACCGCCGAGCGCTTCGCTTCCGATTCCGCCGTCAGGTCCTCGGACGCGAACGTCGCGCCGTGGATGCCGTCGCGGCCGGTGGCCGGCCCCACATAGAACACCGGGTTGCCGACGCCCTTGGCGACGCCGCGCTGAATCCGGTCGTGGTCGATCAGGCCGACGCACATCGCGTTGACGAGCGGGTTGCCTTCGTACGACTCGTCGAACATGACCTCGCCGCCGACGGTCGGAATGCCGATGCAGTTGCCGTAGCCGGCGATGCCGGCGACAACGTTCTCGAACAGGTAACGCACGCGGTCGTTCTCCAGGCGGCCGAACCGCAGGGAGTTAAGCAGCGCGATCGGACGGGCGCCCATCGAGAAAATGTCGCGGATAATGCCGCCCACGCCGGTCGCCGCTCCCTGGTAAGGCTCGACGGCCGACGGGTGGTTGTGCGATTCGATTTTGAACGCGACCGCCTGATTATCGCCGATGTCGACGATGCCGGCCCCTTCTCCCGGACCCATGAGGACGCGCGGACCGGTCGTCGGGAACCGTTTGAGCAGCGGCTTGGAGTTTTTGTACGCGCAATGCTCCGACCACATGACGCTGAACACGCCGATTTCGGTGTAGTTCGGCCGGCGTCCGAGGAAGCCGCAGATAAGCTCGTACTCGGCGTCGGTCACGCCGAACTGGCGGTAAATTTTTTGCTCGGCGATCTGCTCCGCCGTCGGTTCTTTTGCGGACACTTGCTGCGCCATTGCGTTACCTCCTTAGTAGGCCCGGGCGCCGGTCGTGGCGCCGGACTCGGCCCGCTTCTTAAAAGCGTTTAGTACTGACGTAAACATCCGCGCGCCGCCCGTGGACCCGAGCAGCTCGGAAACGGCGCGTTCCGGATGGGGCATCATGCCGACGACGTTGCCGGCTTCGTTGCAGATGCCCGCAATGTTGTCGACGGAGCCGTTCGGGTTCTCGCCCGCGTAGCGGAACACGATCTGGTTGTTCGCTTTAAGCTGCGCGAGCGTTTCTTCGCTGCAGTAATAGTTGCCTTCCCCGTGCGCGATCGGGATCGTAACCACTTCGCCTTCCTCGTAGTCGAGCGTAAACGCCGTGTTCGCGTTCTCGACGCGCAGATCGACCGGATGGCAGCGGAATTTGAGCGACTTGTTGCGGATGAGCGCGCCGGGCAGCAGCCCGGCTTCGGTCAAAATCTGGAAGCCGTTGCACACGCCGAGAATGAACTTCCCTTCCGCCGCCGCTTTGCGCACTTCGTTCATGACCGGGGCGAACCGGGCGATGGCGCCGCAGCGGAGATAATCCCCGTAGGAGAAGCCTCCCGGCACGAGAATGGCGTCGTATTTCGAAAGGTCGTCGGCCGTATGCCGCACATAATCGACGGGCTGGCCGACCGTGTCTTCCACGGCCTTCAGCATGTCGATATCGCAGTTGGAACCGGGAAACACGAGTACCGCAAAGTTCATGAACGCCTCAGCCCTCCAATTCAAAGCGATAATCTTCGATGACGGTGTTGGCGAGCAGCTTCTCGCACATCGCCTTGACGCGTTCTTCCGCCTGCGCGCGGTCCGCCGTGTCGAGCTGGATTTCCATGTACTTGCCGATGCGGACTTTGCCGACTTCGCGGAAGCCCATCGTATGCAGAGCGTTTTGAACGGCGTTGCCCTGCGGATCCAGGACGTTCGCTTTGATGGTCACATATACCGTCGCTTTCATGTATGAGGTTCTCCTCCTAAGGTGGGGATTGATTGGGGAAAAAATAATGGCCGCAAGCCTTGGCGAATCCGCGCGATGAAGCGAGATTCCGTGAGATTGGCGGGATTTGCGTTTACGATTGGGTCAATCGGCGGAAAATATCCCGGTAGCGCTCGGATGTCGCGTTCACCACTTCGTCCGGCAGCGGCGGCGGCGGGCTGTTTTTGTCCCAATCCGAACGGGCCAGATAGGTCCGAACCGGCTCTTTGTCCATGCTGTCGATCTCGATGTCGAGCGCGTATTTCTCCTGCGCCCAGAAGCGCGAGGAATCCGGGGTGAACAGTTCGTCGATCAGAACGACTTGCCCGTCGATCAGGCCGAACTCGAATTTGCAATCGGCCAAAATAATGCCGTGCTTGGCGCAATAATCGCGGCCGAATTCGTACAGCCGGAGGCTGCGGTCGCGAAGGCTTTCCGCGAGCTCCTTGCCGATGCGGCGGGCCATTTCCCCGAACGGGATGTCTTCGTCGTGGCCGACGTCGTTTTTGCCTGCGGGCGTGAAGACCGGCTGCTCGAGCTTAGCGTTTTTGCGCAGGCCTTCGGGCAGCTTGATGCCGTTCACTTCGCCGGCGGCCCGGTACTGCCGCCAGCCGCCGCCGGTGATGTAGCCGCGCACGACGCACTCGATGTCGATCCGCTGCGCCTTGCGGGCGACCATGATGCGGCCCTGCAGCTTGTCCGGATCGCGGATGACGCCGCCGAGCCGGCTTGCATCGGTATGCACGACGTGGTTCGGCTGGATGCTCTCGGTGAGCCGGAACCAGTGGGCGCTAAGCTCGTTCAGCACCCGGCCCTTGTCCGGCACGGCGGGCTCGAGCACATAGTCGAACGCGGATATGCGGTCGGTGACGACGATGAGCAGGTGCTCGCCCAGATCGTACAGCTCCCGAACCTTGCCTTTGTGGATGAGCGGGGCGTTTACGAGCCCGGCTGCGGTAGTCAAAGCTTCTGTCGACATGGCGGCCTCCTTCCACCCCCCGATAGGATCGGGTCGGGTTGTCCGGCCAACGGCCCGAACGGCCGTTAACCGGCGATATCCAAGCGGGTTTTCAATTCAGTCCAAGGCGTTCAAAAATCGTGTCCACATGCTTCAGATGCCAGCTCGGATCGAAGCAGTCGGCGATTTCTTCCGGGGACAAAAGGCTCGTAATTTCCGGCGTGGAAGATACAATCTCGCGGAAATCGCGCTGCTCCTCCCAAGCCTGCATCGCGCGCGGCTGCACCGTGTCGTAAGCCTGTTCGCGGCTTAAGCCTTTGTCGATCAGCTTCGTCATGACGCGTCCGGAAAACGGCACGTTGTACGTTCTGCGCATGTTCCGCTTCATGTTTTCCGGGAACACCGTCAGGTTTTTCACGATATTGCCGAACCGGTTCAACATGTAATTCAGCAGCATGGTCGCGTCCGGGAGAATGATCCGCTCGACCGAGGAGTGCGAAATGTCGCGCTCGTGCCACAGCGGCACGTTCTCGTAGGCGGACAGCATGTGGCCGCGGATGACGCGCGCCAGGCCGCTCATGTTCTCGCAGCCGATCGGGTTGCGCTTGTGCGGCATTGCCGACGAGCCCTTCTGGCCTTTGGCGAACGGTTCCTCGACTTCGCGGAACTCGCTTTTTTGCAGGCCGCGAATCTCCGTGGCGAACTTGTCGATGGACGTGGCGATCAGCGCCAGCGTCGCCATGTATTCGGCATGCCGGTCGCGCTGCAGCGTCTGCGTGGAAATCGGCGCGGGCTTGATGCCCAGCTTTTGGCATACGTACTGCTCTACGAACGGGTCGATGTTGGCGTAGGTGCCGACGGCTCCGGACAATTTGCCGAACTGGACGCCGTCCGCCGCCCTGCGGAACCGCTCCAGATTGCGCTTCATTTCCTCGTGCCACAGCGCCAGCTTCAGGCCGAACGTCGTCGGCTCCGCGTGCACGCCGTGAGTGCGCCCCATCATCGGGGTATGCTTGTATTTGATCGCCTGGCTGCGCAAAATCTCGATAAACGCGACAAGATCCCGCTCCAGGATGGCGTTCGCCTGCTTCAGCAGGTAGCCGAGCGCCGTGTCGACGACATCCGTCGAAGTCAGCCCGTAATGCACCCACTTCCGTTCCGGTCCGAGGCTTTCGGATACCGCGCGGGTAAAGGCGATGACGTCGTGGCGCGTCTCCTCCTCGATTTCATAGATGCGCTTGATGTCGAACTTGGCGTTTTGCCTAAGCTTGACTACGTCCTCCTTGGGAATGTGCCCAAGCTCCGCCCAGGCTTCGCAGGCGGCCAGCTCCACCTCGAGCCATGCCCGGAATTTGTTCTCTTCCGTCCAGATGGCCCGCATCTCCGGGCGGCTGTAACGATCGATCATGCTGTATCAGACCCTCCATATTTTCGATTGGCTTATCCACTCAAGCGCCGCGCCGACATCCGGGGCAAGCACATTGACGTGTCCCATTTTGCGCTTCGGTTTGGCATCGGCCTTGCCGTACAAATGCACCTTCGGCTCCACGCCCAGCCGTTCCGCCGCCGGGTCGCGCTCCCGCATCCATTCGAGCAGCGGCGCGACATGCTCGCCGAGAATATTCGCCATGACGACCGGCGTCAGCAGGGCGGTATCCCCCAGCGGCAGATCGCAGATGGCGCGGATGTGCTGCTCGAACTGGGACGTGCGGCAGGCTTCGATCGTATAATGGCCGGAATTGTGCGGCCTTGGCGCCAGCTCGTTCACATAAATCGCGCCGTTCTTCGCCACAAACATCTCGACGGCGATCAGGCCGACGACGCCGAGCGTCTCGGCAATCGACACCGCGAGCCGCTCCGCCTCGCGGCGCACGTCTTCCCCGATGCGGGCGGGCACGATCGACAGATGCAAGATATTGTTCACGTGCACGTTCTCCGCCGGCGGAAACGTCCGCACCTCGCCCGAAGGACGCCGCGCGGCGATCACCGAAATTTCCATCGCGAAGTCGATGAATTTCTCGAGCACAAGCTCCGTGCCGGCGCGCTCCGCTTCGAGCCAGGCCGGCTCCAGGTCCGCCTCGCCGCGCAGCACCCACTGGCCTTTGCCGTCGTAGCCTCCGGTCGCCGTCTTCAGCACCGCCGGCAGGCCCAGCCTGGCCGCCGCCGCTTTCAGCTCCGCAAGCGAAGCGATCGCCGCGTAAGGCGCAACCCGCGCGCCCGCCGCCTCGACGGCGCGCTTCTCCCGCAGCCGGTGCTGCGTCGTGTGCAGCAGCGCGCTGCCCTGGGGCACGTACGATTCGGCCTCCAGCATCGCGGCTACGCCCGCGTCGACGTTTTCGAACTCGTACGTGATGACGTCCGCGCGGCGCGCCAGCTCGCGCGCCGCCTCGCGGTCCGCGTAGCCGGCGACGATCTGCTCCGCCGTCTGGCCGCAAGGCGAATCCGGCGTCGGATCGAGCGTCACGAACCGGTAGCCCATCCGGCTGCCGGCATGCGCCAGCATCCGGCCGAGCTGCCCGCCGCCGAGCACGCCGATGGTCGCGCCGGGCGGAATGACGCGGCGGGCGCGGTCCGCGCCCGATGCGCCGGTAAGCGCGCCTGCCGCGCCCGGCAGGGCGTTGGCGCCGTCGGTCACGCCTTCCTTCGCGCCTTCCGCTTCCCCGCCGATCGGACCGCAGCCGTCCGCGCCGCAGACAAGCCCTCCGTCAAACAGGCGTTCCAGTTTGTTCTCTTCGTTCATGGCAGTTCTCCATTCGCCAGCACTTCTTGCGTAATTCGCTCGCGGCGCGCCTCAACGCGCCGCTGAACGTCCGGGTCGAACGCCCCGATGATCTGGGCGGCCAACAGCCCGGCGTTCGTCGCCCCGGCCGCGCCGATGGCGACGGTCGCCACCGGAACGCCCCCCGGCATCTGCACGATCGACAGCAACGAATCAAGCCCGTTCAAGGCTTGCGACTTGACGGGCACCCCGATAACGGGCAGGACGGTTTTGGCCGCGACCATGCCCGGCAGATGGGCCGCGCCGCCCGCTCCCGCGATGATGACCTTAAGCCCCCGGGACGCGGCGGATGCGGCGTATTCGAACATCAGATCCGGCGTGCGGTGCGCCGAGACGACTTTTTTCTCGTAGGCAATGCCCAGTTCATCGAGCACGTCGCACGCTTTTTTCATCGTTTCCCAGTCCGACGTGCTTCCCATGATGACTCCGACGAGTGCGGACATGATTCCACCCTTTCCCGGCCGACCGGTGATCGTTCCCAAACATACAAAAAGGGCGACGGGTCCATGTGGTAAGCATTCCCCGTCAAGCCCATCTTCTCTCGCGAAACCGGCCTTTTCGGCCAGCAGCCAACAGGACGTCGCTAAGGCGCAACACCGCCCGGTCGAATGTTGTCGCAGACCGATAGCGGCATTCCACCTGCCGTCCAGTTGGCTCGTAGTCCGAAAATTTACGGTTTCCGGGTAGAGACGATCGGGCCATATTCCCGAAGATATACGAGCAAAATTGCGGTTTTACGGTTCTAAGTTTACTGTAATGGCGGCCGATTGTCAAACGAAAGACGAACGCTAATGTTACATGAAAATATAAATGTTCGGATTTTGGAGCAAGAGAAGGCAGGAGAGAAACAAAAAACGGACAAGGCCCCATGACGGCCCTGTCCGCCGCCGCGCCGGTCCGTGGCGCGCGTTATTCGCTCCACAGCTTGACGCGGTCTTTCACCAGCTGCGTTCTCAGCTCCTCGGCCTTATGAACGCCCGCTTTTTCGAGCTGCTGCAGGTAATCGTCCCACACCCGGTCGAATTCTTCCGGCTTCGCCAGAACCGCTTTCGGAACCATTTTCCAGGTGATCGTTTTCAGCTTCTCGTCCAGCACCGTCAGCTCGTTGTCGCTCGGCACCGGAATGTTCCAGGCCGCGCCCCACGGCTTGACTTTGAATTCGCTCTCCTTCGGGAACAGGTCTTTCCAGGTCGTGGCCCCGTACGCCTTAAGCGCTTCCTTCTCCACGTCGCTGTAGCCTTCCACGAGCTGTTCGGGAAACCTGAGCGTGTAATAGTTGCCGCTCGGGTCCTTGACCCCGTCGCCGTAGTGCGGACCGATCGTATTGTAGTTGCCGATGCCGGTCTCCTTCTGGAAATTGGTCGCATCGTTGACGCGGCGGTCGTTCACTTCCTTGATCATCGACCGCTTGCCGTTGGCGTCCACCGTATAGTGCTTATCCTTGATGCCCCAGTTCAGCAGCACTTGCCCTTCGTCGGAAGCGAGGTAATCCAGGAATTTGATCGTGCGCACCGGGTCCGGGTTCGTCTTGGAAATCGCGATTCCGTAGCCGGCTAGGAAGCCCGTCGGCCAGAAAGAGGTGTCCTTGTAGTTTTCGTTTAGCGTAACCGGATAATGGCCGTACGTATATTCGAACTTGCCTTCGGCTTTCAGCGCTTTCTCTCCGTCGGCGTAATCCCACAGCTGGTCGATCAGCCCGAGAACGCGGCCGGAGGCGATTTTCGCTTTGTACTGGTCGTATTTCTGCACGAAGCTGTCGGGATCGAGCAGGCCTTCCGCGTTCATATGGTTGAGCCAGCGGAAGTATTCCTTCTCCTCCGGACGGAGGTAATGATACGTTGCTTCGTAGGTGTTCATGTCGATGTAATATTCGCCGTCATCCGGCGCGCCCGTGGCGAAGAAGGCCGGGTTCGTCACGGAGATGTACATGTGCCAGTCGTCCGCGTTCAGCGACACGCCGATGTTTTTGTTTCCGTTCTCATCCGTCGGATGCTTGGCGAGATATTGCTTAATAGCGTTTTCAAAATCCTGGACCGTGCGGATTTTCGGATAGCCCAGCTCCTTGACGACGCGATGCTGCAGCGAGAAGCCGCCGCCCGCTTCGAAAATCGTATTGCCTACGCCGTCGTACGTCGGGATGACGTAGATGGAAGGATCGTCGTTGCTGTAGCGGAGACGGTTCATCTGGTCTCCGAACAGCTTCTTGATGTTCGGGGCGTGCTGGTCGATCAGCTCCGTCAAGTCGATGACGGCGCCCGCGTCGACGAATTTGTTGATGCTGTTTTTGGCGCTGATGATGTCCGGATATTTGCCGCTGGATGCGATCAGCGCGGATTTCTGCACCGGGTCGCCGACCGCAAATTCTGCGTTCAGGATGACGCCGGTTTTTTCCGTAATGACTTTGCCGATCTCATCCTGCATGTTGGTCCAGTTCGGATTCGGGTCCTCGCTGTAAAAGGTGAATGTAATCGGCTTCAAATCGTCCGCTGCCCCCGAACCCGCTTCCGCGGAGCCGGAGCCCGACGGACCGGCGTTGCCGCCGCCGCTTTCGCCGCAGCCCGCCAGCAAGCCGACCGAAAGCGCCGCAGTCAACAGCACGGCCGGCCATTTTTTCTTGACTGCCATGTTTGTACCCCTCCTGTTGGTTCAGCAAATGTATTGTATAACAGGTCGCCCTGTCTATACCGGATGTCTGCCCAGGCGTCAGCCCTTTACGGCGCCGAGCGTCATGCCTTTGACAAAATACCGCTGGAGAAACGGATACACGAGCAGAATCGGCACGGTGACGACCATCGTGATCGCCATTTTGACCGATTCGGGGGAGACGGTCGACAGCACTTGCGTCATGTTGGTGGTGCGGTAGTCCCCGCCGTTGCCGGCCGTCGTGCTCTGCAGCACTTTGGTCAGCTCGTACTGCAGCGTCGTCAGATGCGGGCTGGTCGCGTTGTACAAATACGTATCGAACCAGGAATTCCACTGGCCGACCGCGATGAACAGCGCGATTGTCGCCAGCGCGGGCGTCGTCATCGGCAGCACGATGCGCCAGTAGATCGTAAAATCGTTCGCCCCGTCGATCTTCGCCGATTCCTGCAGAGCGTACGGAAGCCCGTCGATAAAGGAGCGGATCACGAACACGTTGAACGCGCTGACGAGCCCCGGCAGAATATAAACGGCGAACGTCCCCATCAGATGCAGATCCTTGATCAGCAGATAAACGGGAATCAGCCCTGCCGACACGTACATCGTGATGGCCAAATAGACGGATACGAACCGGCGTCCCTGGAAATCGGGACGGGCGAGCGCATAGGCCAGCATGGAGGAGCTGATCAGGCCCAGCAACGTGCCGACGACCGTTCTCAGCACCGAAATTTTAAAGCCGGTCACAAGCCCGCCGAAGGAAAAGATGAGCTTGTAATTTTCCAGGGTGAACTCGCGGGGGATAATCGTGATGCCTCCCCGCACGCTGTCCGTCGAATCGTTTAAGGAAAGCGCGAGCACGTTCAGGAACGGATAGATCGTCACGATCGCGACGGCGGCCAGAATGACGGTGATGAACAGGTCGAGCAGCCGATCCGCCAAGGAAACGCTTTTGCGCCAGGTTTGGGTTGCCAACGGGGTACCTCCTCGCATGATGCATGCCATGATGGGTTACATAATGCTTTCTTTCGTCATGCGCTTGAACAGGCCGTTCGCGACGAACAGCAGAATCAGACTGACGACCGAGTTGAAAATGTTCACCGCGACGCCGAAGGAATAGCGGTTCATTTGCAGCCCGTATTGCAGCGAATACAGGTCGAGCACCTGCGAATAGTCGAGCACGAGATTGTTGCCGAGCAGGAACTGCTTCTCGAACCCGATGCTGACCAGATGGCCGATCGACAAAATCATCAGCACGATGATCGTGGAACGGATGCCGGGCAGCGTAATGTGCCAGATTTGCCGCAGGCGGCTGGCGCCGTCGACCTTGGCCGCTTCGTACAATTCGCCGCTGATGCCCGTCATCGCCGCCAGATAGATGATCGCGTTCCAGCCGGTTTCCTTCCAGACGTCGGAAAGCGTGACGATGCCCCAGAAGAAATGGCCGTTCGCCATAAACTGGATCGGTTTGTCGATGAGGCCGAGCCCCGTCAAAATATCGTTTACGACCCCGTTGTCGGCGGCGAGCATCCGGGTGACGATGCTGGCGGCAACGGCCCAGGACACGAAGTGCGGCAGATAGGATACCGTTTGCACGAACCGTTTGAAAAACATGTTGCGGACTTCGTTAAGCAACAAGGCGAATACGATCGGAACCGTAAAGGCGGCGGTCAGCCCCATCACGCTCATGGCCAGCGTGTTGCGCAGAACCTGGTAAAACAGGTCGTCCTGGAACAGCGTTTTGAACTGATCGAACCCGACCCATTTCTGCTCGAATAGCGGCTTTCCCGGCTTGAAGCTTTGAAACGCCATCAGCCATCCCCAGAGCGGATAGTAGCTGAAGACGAACACCCAGGCGACGAACGGAAGCGTCATCAAATACAAGTACCGGTTGCGGTAAGCGGTTTTCCAGAATTTCGGCGCTCGCCCCTCGGGCGGCATGCCGCCGCTTGGAACGGCCGCGCTTGACATCGCTTTCATGAAACCCCTCCCTGCTGTATGCCTCCATGATAAAAAAACCGGACCCTCCGCTCTACCCGAAGGATCCGGCATAAATTCATATCAAAATTAGTGGAGGCGCTTACGGTATTCGGAAGGCGAGACGCCCACGTATTTGCGGAATTTGCCGTGAAAATAATCGACATTGGCATAGCCGACCCGTTCCGCGACCTGATACACTTTCATCCCGGCGGCGAGCAATTCCTTCGCCTTCTCGATGCGGACCTGATCCAGATACGTGTTGAAAGAAACGCCCGTCGTCTGTTTGAACAGCTTGCCGAGGTACGAGCTGTTGTAATTGAACACTTCCGCCAGCGATTCCAGCTTCAGATTTTCGGAATAGTTCCGCCGGATGAGCTCGATCATCCGCTGGACCTGCTTGTCGCCCCCGCAGCCGCGGAACGGCTCCGCCATCTCGCGGGCCAGTGCGGTCAGCCGCCCGATCAGACCGGAAAACCGGTATTCGGCGTAGATGTCCGGCACCGCGGAGGAATAGGCCTGCACTTTCTCCTTAAGCTCCGGCCGGTTCTGCGCCAGCTTGCCCAGCGCCATCGTCAGCATTTGCGCGAATCCCGCCTTGATCTCCTGCTCGGTCATTCCGACCTCAAGCATCGCCTCGCCTGTACCCCGGATCAGCTCGGCCGCCGTGTCCGCGTTCCCGATATCCAGCGCAAGCAGCAGCTTTTCACCCGCGGCGTTCAGATCGGGCGCCTTCTTGCCGCCGCCGGCCGCGCCGCCCCCGGCATGCCCTTCGGACGCCGGCGGTTCCCAGACGTGCACCTTGCCCCCTTCGAGCGCAAACCGGCTCTTCATCCTCTCACGGGCGTTGCGGTAGGAGCGTTCCAGCTCGTCCAGCCGGGCGACGGCTCCTCCGCTGACGGCGGTAAAATCCAGGCCGCTATCCGCGCAGGCCCGCGCGATGGCCCGGCAAGCCGCGTCGAGCGCTCCCGGATCGCCCGCGCTGTTTTTCAGCACGATGCCCAAATACGGGTCCATGGAAAAGACGACGCCCCTGCCCGCCGGCTCGTAGGTTTCAGACAGCTTGCGCTTGACGCGGGCGGTTGTCGCTCCGTCGATCTCCTCCCTGCTCTGCGGCTTGATCAGCACCACCTCGAATGAATCGCCGTCAAGCCCCGCGCCGGCGACCGCTTCCTCGGGCACCGAGCCGAAGTCGCCGGCCAGCAGGGACGCAACGATCCGTTCCCCGCTCCATTCGGCTGGCGGCACTTTTTCCTTCCGGCTTTCCTCGTCCAGAATGCTTTTCATCTTCGCCAGATGCTCGGTCAGCTCGTCCTCGTCGACCGGCTTCAGCAGGTAGCCTTCCGCCTTCATCTCCAGCGCCCTTCGCGCGTATTCGAAATCCGCATGCCCGCTCAGAATGAGAAAATGCGGCTTGGGCCGGGACCGTTCCCGGACGGCGCGAATCAGGTTCAGCCCGTCCATGCCCGGCATCCGGACATCGACGATAACCAGATCGGGCGCAAGCTTCTCCGTCTTTTGGAGCCCCTCCAGACCGTCCGAGGCGCTTCCCGCCACGACGAACCCGTGCTCCTCCCAGTTGACGATCGTCCGCAGTCCTTCCCGGATCAACGGCTCGTCGTCCACGATCAATACTCTGTACATTCGATTATCCCTCCAACGGAATCCGGAATTCGATTCGGGTTCCCGTCCGATGTCCGCTCTCGATCCGCAGGCCGGAAGCTTCGCCGTACGTCAGCAGCAGCCTTTGATGGACGTTGTATAGCCCGATCCGCTCGGCTTCCTGCTCCGCGAACGACTGCCGGATTTGCTCCAGCTTGTCGGGAGCAATGCCGATCCCGTTGTCTTCGACGCAAACGCGAAGCTCCCCGTCCGCCCTTCGGGCGCTGACCTTCACTATGCCGCCGCCGGAACTGCCCTCCAGGCCGTGAACCACCGAGTTTTCGACCAGGGGCTGAATCAACAGCGGGGGCAGCTTTACGTTCAATACGGCCGGATCGATATCCAGCTCGTAGTCCAGCCGGTCCTCGTGACGGAATTTTTGAATCTCCAGATAGCAGCGGCTGAGCTCGATCTCGTCTCTCAGGGGGATCGCTTGTCCGGTCAGTTCCAGGTTTTTGCGCAGCAGCTTGCCGAGCATCTTGACCGCTTGGGAGATTTCTTTTTGCCCGTTGATATGCGCTTTCATGCGGATCGATTCCAACGCGTTGTAGAGAAAATGCGGATGGATCTGGCTGGCCAGCATTTTCAGCTTGATCTCGTTTTGCTTGCGCTCCAGTTCGCTGGCGCGGCGATGGGAAAGCGTGACCTCCTCCATCAGCTCTTTGATGTTTGCGACCATCTGGTTGAACTGCCGCGAAATCTGGCCGATCTCGTCTTTCCCGTCCACAGTCAGCACCGCATTGAAGTTCCCCGTCGACACTTTGCTGATCTGGCGGCTGAATTTAAGCAGCCGGTTCGTCAAAACCGTGCAGATGAAGTAGATGAGCAGAACCGACAGCACGACGAAGACGGCGATGATCTTCATGCCGAGGACGCTGATCCGGTTCGCTTCGTGCACGATGCTGTCGATCGAATAGATCGTGATGACGTTCAGGCTGGTAAAGCTCTTGTCCGGCAAAAGCCGGTCGATGATCACCTTGGACCTCACGCCGTCGACCCTCATTTCGTAAGTTCCGGGCTTCTTCTGTCCGATGTCGGGACCAAGCCGCGTATCTTTGAGCAGCCGGCCGGCCAGGTTCGGACGGTTGGAGGCGACCACGTATCCGTTCTCGTCCGTCAGCAGCGTCTCGGAATTTTCCTGCTTCAGCACCGAATTCAAGTAATCGGTATTCAAGTCGATCACAAGCACCCCGAAGGACTTGCTCTCCTGGAAATAAACGCTGCGGACCAGACTCAGCAGGCTGCTTGGCGTCCGGGTTTCGTCCGCGAAATAATACCAGCCGATCAAGCCGCTGTGCTTCAGCGCGGCCTCGTACCAGAATGTATGCGTTTTCTCCGGACCGGCGGGGAAAAACTCCCAGTTGTTGAGCAGGGTAGGGTTCTCGACAAGCAGTTTGATCTGGTGGATTTCCGGATTGAATTCGAGGTAGGTCCTGAACGTGTTGTAATCCCGGTAAGCTTCCACGACATCGCTCGTATTGGCGTAATGCGTCGTCGCGATCTGCTGCATCGTCTGGTCGAGCATGAGCCTGCTTGACAGATTGATCGCCACCTGCAACGTTTCGTCCGTCCGGTTTTTCACCCGTTCCACCGCACTCTCCGTCTGTTCGATCGCCTTGTCGAGCGCGGACTCGCGGTACTCTCGTACGATAAAAAAGCCGACGATGATGACCGGCAGAATGAAAAACAGCATGTAGGATAACACCATTTTGTTGCGCAGCTTCATGTCGTTAAACCGCATAAACAAGCCCTTCAAAACGTTCCCCTCCCCCGGCCGCAGCACCCGCAAAGCGCATGTGAGCTTGCGATTGAACTTATTTTGAAGCAAGATTTCCGGCGGACGCAACCCTTTTCTTCAATTTGCCTCCCTGCGCGGTCTCCCCGCTTCGCGGACGCAAGGACATCGTTTTGGAACTGAGCCAAGGCGTTCGGATTGCCTGGTTCCGCTTCGCTGACGCTGGCTTTCCCCGTTAGACGCACAGAGGCTGTCCACGGCATAAGCCGTGAACAGCCTCTGTTTATGCGGGATTCGCGATTCCGCTGGTACCGCCTCTTCATTATTCCGAATTATTCCGAACCGACGAACAGGTAGCGGGCGATGACGAGAACGAACAGAACCCACATCAGCCAATGCACGCTGTATTTCTTTTTGCCGAACCAGCTCGACACGGAAGCCAGCAGCACGTAAGCAACGATGCCGAACGAAATGCCGTTGGCGATGTTGTACGTGAACGGCATGAGCGCGACCGTCAGGAAGGCCGGAATGCCGATGACCAGGTCGGAGAAGTCGATTTCCTTGACCGACTGCATCATCAGCACGCCCACGATAATGAGCGCCGCGCTCGTGGCCGGCGTCGGAACGAGCAGCGCGATCGGCGCAAGGAACAGGGAGATCAGGAACAGCACGCCGGTCGTGGACGAAGTCAGGCCGGTCCGGCCGCCTTCCGCGATGCCCGCGGAGCTTTCCACATAGGCCGTCATCGTGCTCGTGCCGAGAATCGCGCCGCCGCTGACGGCGATCGAGTCGACCAGCATCGCTTTGCCGATGCGCTTGTTGCCTTCTTCCTTGTTCTTGAGGAACCCGGCGCGGTTCGCCGTGCCGACGAGCGTGCCGAACGTGTCGAACAGCTCGACGAACGTGAACGTGGCGATCGCCGACAGCAGGCCGGTCGTCAGCAGATCCCCGAAATCGAAGTCGAAGAAGTTCAGCTTGCTGAAATCCGGCACCCAGTTTTGACCCTTAAGCGAATCGAAGTTTACGACGTCTACACCCGGAATGGCGCCGATCAGGGTCGTAATCAGCATGCCGATCAAGATCGCTCCGCGCACGTTCAGCACCATCAGTATGCCGATCAGGAACAGACCGACAATCGTCAGCCATACCGACGGCTGCGTCAAATCGCCCAGATGGATGACCGTCTCGTTGCCCGCCAGCGCCGTATAGGAGCCCTGAGGGAACTCGCGGCCGAACGCGTCGAGCGAAATCGTCAGCACGCCGCTGTTTTTGAGCCCGATGATGGCGATAAACAGGCCGATCCCGACCGTAATCGCATGCTTGAGCCCGTCCGGCACGGCCACGACGAGCATTTGGCGGATTTGGGTGACCGTCAGAATGAGGAAAATAATCCCCGAAATAAAGACGGCCGCCAGCGCCATCGAAGGGGTGATCGGATGGCCGGTCGCTTGCGAGGCGACGACGGTCGTGGCGAAATAAGCATTAAGCCCCATTCCGGGCGCAAGCGCCACGGGAAAATTGACGAAGAGGCCCATTGCGATCGTAAAAATGCCTGCGGCCAGCGCAGTCGCAAGGAAAATGCTGTAGCTGTCCAGTCCCGATGCTCCGAGGATGACCGGATTGACCGCGAGGATGTACGCCATCGTCATGAACGTGGTAATGCCCGCCATGATTTCCGTGCGCACGTTGGTCCCGTTTTCCTTCAGTTTAAAAAACTTTTCCATCCGAAAGCGTTCCCTCCTTGATATCGTCCGCTACAGGGATAACCGAAAATTACCGGGCCAAGAAAACGAAACTCGACTCTTCTAGGTTCCGCAAGGCGGCCAAAAAGCATTCGGGAAAAATGCGAACGTTCCTTTTCGCAACCTGCCGTGCGGAGATTCCCGCCGAGTCGGCCGGACCCATTTCGTACATATCCTTTGTTGCCCTTCCTCATTCTAGGTAGAAAGACCTCGCCCGTCAACCATTAAAACGAACATTTTTATATTTTTTCGGTAAATTTGTTCGACTTGAAAGCGATTACATATGAATTTTCGAGACTTTTTTCGGTTTATCGCTCGTAGAGAGACGTTGATCGGTTCCATCGGGCGGGCGCAAAAGGGGCGGCACCTAAGGAGGAATGCCCATTAAGCCGGTTTCGATAAAAGAAAAAATGAACCTCCCAAAACCCGCTGTAAAAGCAGGTTTTTTGGAGGTTCATTTGGAGTATCCGGTCTGACGGACCGGACGGGCGAAGCTGTAGTTGCCCTAACAGCAACTGCAAAGCCGGGTTTCGCCGCGACCCCCGATTTAAGTGCCAAAATGGCAATTACATCAGGCATCCGGTCCGCTGGACTGGTCGGGTGAAGCTGCAGTTGCCCTAACAGCAACTGCAAAGCCGGGTTTCGCCGCGGCCCCCGATTTAAGTGCCAAAACGGCAACTGCATCGGGCATCCGAGCCGTCGAACCGGTCGGGCGAAGCTTGGATTCGCACAAGGGCTTCCGCCATTACTCCCATTCGATCGTCGCCGGCGGCTTCGACGTAATGTCGTAAACGACCCGGTTTACGTTTTGCACCTCATTGACGATGCGCACGGAGATTTTCTCCAGGACATCCCACGGGATGCGCGCCCAGTCGGCGGTCATGCCGTCGATCGAGGTGACCGCGCGGATGCCGACCGTATACGAGTACGTGCGGCCGTCGCCCATGACGCCGACGCTCTTCATGTTCGGCAGCGCCGTGAAATATTGCCAAATTTCGCGGTCGAGGCCCGCTTTGGCGATTTCCTCGCGCAGAATCGCATCGGATTCGCGCACGATTTCCAGTTTCTCTTCGGTTACTTCCCCAAGCACGCGGATAGCCAGACCCGGTCCCGGGAACGGCTGGCGCCAAACGATGGCGTCAGGCAGACCAAGTTCCTCTCCGACCTTGCGCACCTCATCCTTGAACAGCGACTTGAGCGGCTCGACCAGCTTGAACTTCATGTCTTTGGGCAGACCGCCGACGTTGTGGTGCGACTTGATCGTTTGCGCCGTAGCCGTCCCGCTTTCGACGATGTCGGTGTACAGCGTTCCTTGCGCCAAAAAAGCGAAGTCGTCGAAACGGGCGGACTCTTCCTCGAACACGCGGATAAATTCCGTGCCGATGATTTTCCGTTTCTGTTCCGGGTCCTCCACGCCGCGCAGTTTGCCGAGGAAGCGCTCGCTTGCGTCTATCTTGACGACGTTCATATCGAATTTGCCGACGAACGTGTCCATGACGCTCTCCGCTTCTCCTTTGCGCAGCAGGCCGTGATCGATGAACATACAGGTAAGCTGATCGCCGACCGCGCGGTGAACCAGCGCCGCCACGACGGACGAATCGACGCCGCCCGAGAGCGCGCACAGCACCTTCTGGTTGCCGACCTGGTTACGAATGTCCTGAATCATATCCTCGATGAACGATTCCATGCTCCAGTCGCCTTTGCATCCGCAAATCCGGTACAGGAAGTTGCGGATCATCTCGTTGCCGTGCACCGAATGGCGCACTTCGGGATGGAACTGGACCGCATAGAGCTTGCGGGAGCGGTCGCTCATGGCGGCCACGGGCGCATGCGGCGTGCTTGCGTCGACAACAAAGCCCTTCGGAAGCTCGGTCACGTGATCGCTGTGGCTCATCCATACGGTCTGACGGCTGTCCAACCCGTGGATCAGCTCGCAATCGGCATTAAAGTCGACATCCGCTTTGCCGTATTCGCGTTTGAGCGCAGGCTCGACCTTGCCTCCTTGCTGATGCGTCATCAACTGCATGCCGTAGCAGATGCCGAGAATCGGCACGCCAAGCTCGTACACGCCGGGATCGACCGTCGGGGCACCGTCGGCATAAACGCTTGCCGGACCGCCGGAGAAAACGATGCCTTTCGGGTTCAGTTCCCGGATTTTGGCGGCGGGCGTATTGTAAGGGAGCAGCTCGCTGTATACGCCAAGATCGCGGATACGGCGGGCGATAAGCTGGTTGTATTGACCGCCGAAGTCGATGACGACGATCAGTTCGTGCGATTTGTTGTTCACGGTGGGTAACGGGCCTCCTGAGTGTAAATCTAAATCGCCCGACCGGGAACGCTTTGCGCTTAAGGGGCGCGGGGCGCTGCTGCGGCAAAACGGGCGATTGCGCTTTTAGCGGGACATGCTAGTCAATTGAGGTAATTATAGCTTTGCGCAAGAGAAAGCGTCAAGGCGGGCGTTTCGCTCCGTCCCGGTACGACGGCCCCTGGCCGGCGAGGCGGTCGCAGTGTCTTTCAGATGCAGACTTGCTTTCCTCGTTCTTTGACCTGCCCAGCCGTTCCAGAAATCTCACAGCTGACCCGCTAAGTAATCCGCCCAGTACCCTTCTTTGCCACCAACCCCGACGCTAACCCGTCATGTAGTCCTCCCAGTACCCTTCTTTGCCGCCAACCCCGACGCTAACACGACATGTAGTCCTCCCAGTACCCTTCTTTGCCGCCAGCCTCGATGCTAACCCATCATGTAGTCCGCTCAGTACCCTTCTTTGCCACCAACCCCGACGCTGACCCGCCATGTAGTCCGCTCAGTACGCTTCTTTGCCGCCAACCCCGACGCTGACCCGCCATGTAGTCCGCTCAGTACGCTTCTTTGCCGCCAGCCTCGATGCTAACCCATCATGTAGGTCCGTCCAGTACGCTTCTTTGCCGCCAACCCCGACGCTGACCCGCCATGTAGTCCGCCCAGTACCCTTCTTCGCCACCAGCCTTACAGCTGACCCGCCAGTAGTCCGTCACTACCTCACATGGCCTCCAATGTCCAGATCAGCGGTAAAGCACCTGCAGAGATTTTACTCTGCCTTTGCCCTATTCGTCCGCCCGCTCGAAGACCAGCGCCTCCAGCCGGACGGGGGCCCTTTGCGCTTGCAGCACCAACCGGTGAGCGCCGCTGTCGAGCGGCGGAAGCTCGCGGTCAAGTTCCGCCGTCTCCCATTTTTCGCCTGCCGACTGCACTTCGCCGACGGTTTCCCCGTTCAGGGATACGGCAACCGAAGCGGCTCCGTCGGGAGCCGCAAGCCGCAGCCTCAGACGGAAGCGGCCGGCGCTCTCGTCCCCGGAAGGCGATCCTGCCGTAAAATCGTAGGCCAGCCAGTCTCCGGGGGCAAGCTGCACGCAGAGCTTCTCGTCCGGGTCCCAGCGATGCCAGCCCGTTCCCTGCGGCGGCGTCTTGGGCTGACCGTCCAGATGGCGAATCTCGACGCCGTCGCTCTTGCGGTAGCCGCTTTCCCAAGCGCTCCGCTTCGCGATGCCGAAGCTTTTGCCTTCGCCCTCGTAGCCGTAATGAATGGCGGGAATGCGCACCGGCAGCCTGCGGAACAGCGCCCGGACGACCTCGGGCCGGTAATCGCAGGCTTCAAGCGGCAGATTGTCCAAATATTCGCCGAGAATCCGCTTCGCGCTCTCGCGGTCCGGACGCTCTCCCCCTTGCAAATACGCGCCGAGCGCTTCCCAACCCTGCGGCTTTCGGATCGAACACGGCGAATTCATAGTATCCATCTTTTTCCATGTCCAAAAATTCCAGCCGATTCGGTGATCTTCGAACAGCCGAAAAGCGCCGGCGTACCAGTCCAGATCGTTTTCTCCGCCCTCGCCCATAAAAACGGGAACGTTCCAGCCATCCCGGAAATCCAGATAGCGTTGAATGCTTTCCGTGTCGGGGTTGTTCCAGTATTTGTGGAACTGGTACAGCACGTTGTCGTCCAGCCTCTCCGTAAAAATCGAAAAATCCGTCGCCCAATGCGCGCCTTCCAAAATGATCAGATGCCTGTCGTCGACTTCGCGGATAGCCCGGATCATGTCCCGGTACAGCGGCTGCAACAGACTGTTGTACGCGCCGTGGTAGTCGGGCAGCGGCTCGTTCAGCAGATCGTAGCCCGCGACGATCCACTCGTCCCGGTAACGCTTCGCCAGCATGCGCCACATATCGATCGCCGCTTGGCGATATTCCTCACGGATGAACAGCTCCGGCTGATCGCGCTCGGAATCGTCGATATTCGCGCCTGTCTGCCCTCCCGGGGCGCCGTGCATGTCGAGGATGACGTACAGCTTCCAGGTCCGGCACCAGCCGATGACGCGATCGAGCAGCGCAAGAGCGGAATCGTTGTATCCTTCCGCGTTCGTCTCCCCTTCCAGCAGCATCCGCGCATTAAACGGAACCCGCACGGAATTGAAGCCCTCCTCCGCGATCCGCCGGATATCGTCTTCGGCAATATAGCGGTCGCGGTACGTTTTCCAGAAAACAGACGCTTCCTCAGGGCCGACCAAGTCCTCAACCAGACGCTCGATCCGCCGCGGCCGGTCTCCGCCCTCCGGCAGCTTCCACATGTAGCCCTCGGGGAGAAGCCAACTGCCCAGGCCCACCCCTCGCAGAATCAATTCCTCTCCCCGTCCGTTGACGAGCTTCTTTCCTACCGCCCGCACCCAGCCTTCCGCTTCCTGCCGCTTCCATTCCGCCACGGGAACTCCTCCTTCAGTCAAAAACGGATTGAACTCCGATACACTTGCCTGAAAAAACATCCGGAGCCGAGCCTGCAGAGCGCCAGGCTTATGGCATCCGCTAACTCGACGCAAACCAGCGCCAGGGCCTCACAGCTCCCACTGACCCGGCAACAAGGCATCAAGCCTTACGACTCCGCCCACCAGACGAGAACCAGCGTCAAGCTCCTCAACATTCCCTAGCCCAACGCGAACCAACATCACGGTTCCCGCTAACCCGGCGAAATCCAGCACCAAGCCTCACAGCATCCGCTAGACCCGTGAGAACGAGCGCCGCCGCCCCGCATACGCCCGGGCTTTCACGACGGCCCCCGCCCCCGGAACTGCCGCCGGCTCCTGTATTCCAACGGCGAAATGCCCTCGGCTTCCTTGAACACCCGCGTAAAATGCTTGACGCAGTCGAACCCGGCTTGCGAGCTGATTTCATACACTTTAAGCTCCGTATGCTCCAGCAGCTCTTTGGCCTTGGCCAGGCGCAGCTTGCGGAGGTAGGCGGAGAAGCTCTCCCCCGTGTACTCTTTGAACGCCTGGCTGAAGTAGGTGTAGTTCAGCGAGATGTAGTTGGACACGACGGCCATGTTGAGATCCTGCTGGAAATGCTCGTGAATGAACTCCAGTGCCTTCTGCATATCCGTGCGTTCGGCATGGGCGGAGCGGACGCGGCCGACATATTCGTCCAGGCGCTCCATCAATTGCTCCACATGCCGGTAGTAATCGTGGAACCGCGCGAAATTGTCGAAATGGCCCGCTTGCTTGTACAGCTTAAGAATTTCGATCGACTCTTCCCCGTAGCTGCGGAACACCCGGTCGAACACTTCCTCGTTGAGTTTGCGGCCGACCGTCTCCAGATAGCCGATCTCGCAGCGGGCGATCGTGCGGATGTCCAGCACCTGCTGCAGCAGCCGCTTCATTTCCGGCAGCCGGTTCGAGCCCATCAGATTGGAAATTTTCCGGATTTTGTCCTCCGGAACGGGGCAGCCCGAATCTAAGCTTCGGATGCTGTCGTACGTGACGATTCCGCCTTCGGCATGCAGCAGGAAATATTTCAGCGCCTGCCGGGCCTGGCTGTAAGCGAGGCGCAGCCGCTCCATGCCCTTGATCCGCGAACTGAGGCCGATCCGGGGCTGAAAAAGCGCGTGACCCGCCATACGTTCCAGCAGCCGCGCAAAAAACGCCGGGTCCCGCGCAACGACGACCGTAAGCCCCTCCCGGTCCTGACAGCGTCCCCAAAACGCCTCCCCTTCCAGCAGCCGGTCCAGTCCCGACAGCATCGCCTGACGGCCGGAATCGCCGCCCGTTTCCTTAAGCAGGCCGACCGCATATTCGCCGTCCAGCCACTCCAGACCGGCCTGCGCCAGCCGCTCCCGGATTTCCCGTTCGTCCGCGCTCTCCTGCAGCAGCACATACGCAAGCTGATCCGCCGCAGCCCTTGCCGCCGGCTGCGGCGCCGAGCCGCCCCGCTGTTCGCTCCGCCGCCCCAGCTCCGTCTCCATCCGCTCCAGCACGGAAAACAGCTCTTCGCGCACGATCGGCTTCAGCATATACTCCTTGGCCTGATAGCGGATCGCCGCCTTGGCATACGGAAAATCGTCGTACCCGCTCAAGATGACGACCGCCGGCCTCTCCGGCAGCTCCTGCAGCCGTTCCATCAGCTCGATCCCGTCCATGACGGGCATCCGGATGTCGGTAATCATCAAATCCACGCTCTCGCGGGCAAGGACGGCCAGCGCCTCGGCGCCGTTGTCCGCGAACGAAAACTCGTAGCGAGCGGGATACTGCCGCTCGATCATCGCTTTCAGGCCGACCCGGATATTTTTTTCGTCATCGGCGATCAGCAGCCTGCGTTTCATCGGCTCTCCCCTCCGGCCAAAATGAAATGCGGCAACGTCATGACGACGCGGGTGAAGCGGCCTTCCACGCTCTCCACCCGGATGCCGTGCTCCATGCCGTAGCTCATGACCAGCCTTTGGTCAACGTTGCGCAGTCCGATGCCGCTGCTTTCCCGGCCGTCCCGCTCGAGCCGGCTCCGCAGCTCCATGTAGTCGGACTCCTCCATGCGCAGCATGCGGTTGAGCAGCCGCAGTCGATCCTCGGAAATGCCGCAGCCGTTGTCCGTAATCTCGATGATGCACGCGTCCATCCGCACGGCGGCGGACAGCGCGATCGAGAGCTTTTTCCCTTGCTGGCCGGAGCGGTTCATGCCGTGCTTGACGGCATTTTCGACGATCGGCTGAAGCGTCATTTTGAGCACCTCCTGATCCAGAAGCTCCGGCGGAACGTCCAGACGCAGCTCGAGCCGGCCGTCGTAACGGATGTTCATGATGGCGATATAGTTTTGAATATGCTGGATTTCGTCCCGGAGCCTAACGCGGTCGCGCGTCCACTGGAGGCTGTAGCGCATCATCCCCCCCAGCGAGGTCAGCGCGTCGGAGATCGTATAATGACCGTCGACTTCCGCCAGCATCTTCAAATTTTCCAGCGTGTTGTAAAGGAAATGCGAATCGATCTGGTTCTTGAGCGAACGCAGCTCCGCTTCCTTGGTCGCCGCTTGCCGGTTAACCTGTTCCACGATCAGCTCGTTGATCTTCTTCAGCAATTGCCGGTAATGATGGCCGAGCTCTCCCACCTCGTCGGTGCCGTATACGGGCACGTCCAGATGGAAGTCGCCGACGCGCACCTTCTTCATGGAATCGCGCAGCACGCGGAGCCGCTTGAGAATGAGCGAATGCATGAAGTAGGAAATGATGCACAAGACGCCGACCAGCACGAAAACGATGAGCACCATGTTGCTTCGGGTCCGCCGGATATCAGCCAGCGTGTCCGCCAGCGAAACGACGTTGACCAGATGAACATCCAGCCGCGGAATATAGGACTGAATCGCCAGATACGACTGCCCCTCGTAGTCGAACACTTCGCTATGGTTGCCTTCCTGCTTGGTCAAGGCGATCCGTTCCGCGAGCTTTGCGGCGGGAGCGTTTTGGAAAATGCCGGCTTTTTCGTCCGTATACACCTCTCCGCTGCGGGTGACGACAAGCAGTTGCGAGCTCGGATCCTGAACGCTGCTGAACGTCTTCGTGAAAAAATGGCTGACCTCCATGCTAACTTCCAAAATGCCGTTATGGGTCAAATCGGGATACGTAAATTCCCGGAACAAAGACACATACGGCGTCTCGACGGCCGGGCCGACGGTCGTGTCGGACAGGATTTCCCGGCTCCGCTGGATTTCCCACCAGACGATCCCTTTTTGCCGCATAACCGTATCGTACCAGGGCTTGTTGCGGATTCTGGACTCGTTTAGGACAACGGGCCAAAACTCATGCACGTACGGGTTGTCGGTAAAAAGCCGGATGTTCGCGATACGCGGGTTGTTGAACAGGAAATGCTGGAAGCTGCTGAACGTTTTCGTCTTGAATTCGAGCAGCCAGGCGGTATCCATCTCCTCCCGAAGCTGCAAATAGTCGTTCATATCCTGGTTCGACAGCGCAATCTGCCCCGTCCATTCCATGACCTCGATGTTGTTTTGGATATTGATTTTTTCGATGTCGAGGATGTTCTCGTTTTTCTTGACGAGCTCCTGAATGGCGTTGTCGGAGATGCCGTTGAACATGTACCAGGAAAAGAAAAGGGTCGGAATGAAAATGATCAGCACAAACGACAAAATCAGCTTCACCTGAATGGGCAAGCTACCTGTAAAAGATCGGATCGCCGATATCCGTTTTCTTCCGGTTCCTGTCAAGTTGGCGCTCACATCCCGCTTGTTATGGATGCAAGCCCGGCCGCCCGCCGGAATCGGGACGGGGACCAGGCTTGCGTTCTGCAGTAAGGCGCGGCTCGGATGCTTCCTTATTTGTTGTTGATTTCTTCCAGCTTTTTGATATTTTCCTCGTACGCTTTTTGGCGATAGGCTTCGATAGCCTCTTGATCGGCGCGGTTTTGCAAATATTCGTTAAAGATTTTATCAAATTCTTCGTCCGATTTCGCCAGCAGCAGCTTCGGCAGCGTCTTGCCCCAGAGGCGGGCGTTTTTGCTGTTCGACACGCCTTCCTTCGACGTCGGCGGCGGGTCCAGGTTGTCGAACTCGGACATGCTGATCGACTTGCCTTTCGTCCAGTCCTCCATCTGCTTGGCGGGATCGACGCTCGGCGGAGCCCACTGCAGGTTCATGTTCGTATCCATCAGCATCCAGTACGTGTAGGAAGCGCCGTATTTTTGGTCGAAGGCGGCCCGGTCCGTGTTCAGCAGATTAAGCACTTCCGGCTTGAACTGGTCTTTTCCGTCGATCGTATCGTACGTGACGCCCTTTTCGCCGAGGAACAAATCCTTGTTGCCTTCTTCGCTGATCAGGTAGCTCATGAACGCGATGGCCCGCTTCTTGTCTTTCACGTCCTTGGAGATCAGCGTGACCGTCCAGCCGGAGATGCCGGGACCGGCCAGCGTCGGCTGATCCTTGGCGGCATTGGCCGGACCGTCGATCGCGATGTAGGCGGAGTTGGGGTCTTTCTGGTAGCGCGCGATGTTTTGCGTAGCAAAGTCGGTGCGTTGATAGAGCATCGCAAAATACCGGCCCTGCGCGATCTTTTCCTCCATTTGCGGACGCTTGTCGATGAAGATGTCCTTGGCGAGCAGCCCCATCTCGTTGGCTTTGCGGAACGTCTTCAGCCAGCGGAGGTATTCCGGGTCCTGCCTGCGGTCGTACAGCTTGCCGTCCTTCTGCTGCGGAATGGCCAGGAAGTTCTGCAGGTACGACTCCAGCGAGTAGTTGCCCGTATCGGTGAATTCATGCAGCCCGAGCGGAATGAGCGGCTGGCCGTCCACTTCCGGGAACTTCTCCTTCGCGGCCTTCAGGGCGTTCAGGAAGCCTTCCGGCGTGCTCATATCGGGCTTGCCGAGCGCTTCGTACATGTCCTTGCGCACGACGAACGTCTGGTTGGAGGTGAAGTTCTTCCCGTACTTCTCGTAATCCGCCGGAGAGGAGGAGGCGTTCGGATAGCCGTACACGTTGCCGTCCGGCTGCGTATACCAGCCCAGCTTGGCCGGATCTGTTACCTTGAAGAAGTACGGATCGTACTGCTCGGCCAGCTTGTTCAGCGGCAGCACCAGCTTGCCGTTGATCATCTTTTTGACCGCTTCGTTGTTCCAGTCCAGCGTGATGAAATCGGGCAGCGAGCCGGAAGCGAGCATCGTGTTCAGCTTCTCGTTTTCGTTGCCGGCCGGCACGATGAAGTTGATGCTGACGCCGGTTTTTTTGGTGACGTATTCCGCCGTGGCGTCGCCGCCCCATTTTTTGTTGAACCACGAGAAGTTGATGTACCAGTCGAAGGTGATCGGCGACGTGTCCTGCTGCCAGCCCGGCGTGTCGCCGGACGGTTGCTGCGGCTCCGCGGACGCTTCCTGGCTTGCGGACGGACTTGCCGGGCTGCTTGCGGGCTGGCCGCCGTTTGCGGCTTTGTTGCCGCCGGAGCATGCCGCAAGCGAGAAGATCATCGCCGCCGCGATCGCGGAGGTCAGCCATTTGCGTTTTGCACCCATGTTTCAGGCCCCTTTGCTATCGTATTTTGATTTATTATCAGTTCGCGCCGCCGGCGCGGACGGATAATCGAGCGGATTGCCGCCCGGCCCCGGATGGTTGGCATGTCTTCCCTGGGATTGGCCTGGCCGGGCCGGATGCCGGTGCCGGTCCCCGAGGGCATTAGCCCTTGATGGAGCCGATCATGAAGCCTTTTACGAAATATTTCTGCAGGAAGGGATACACGAAGACGATCGGAGCGGTCGTCACGACCATGGTGGCGAGCTTGAGCGACTGGCTCGTGACGTTGACGGCAACGCCGCTCGGCATCGCCGCAATCATCTGGTTGGAGCTCGACTGCGCCACGACCCGGTAAAGATAGGTTTGGATAGGCTGCATATCGGTATCGTTGATATAGATCATTCCGGTAAAATAGTCGTTCCACTGGTAGACGCCGTGGAACAGGGCGATCGTCGCCACGACCGGCATGGAAACGGGAATGACGACGCGCAGGAAAATCGAGAAGTCGTTCGCCCCGTCGATCTTGGCCGCCTCCTCCAGTCCGACGGGAATTTCCCGGAAGAAGCTGAGGAAGATGATCAGGTCGAAAAAGCTGAACATCACCGGGATGATGTAGACGAGAAACTGGTCCAGCAGGCCGAGATCGCGGATCAGCAGGTAGGTCGGGATCAGGCCGCCGCCGAAAAACATCGTGATCGTGCCGATGATCATATAAAGGTTGCGGCCGATCAACTCCTTGCGCGACACCGCATAGGCGACCATCGCCGTGAACAGAACGTGGACGACGGTGCCGACGACGGTTTTGGCCACCGTGATTCCCATCGCGGTCATAATGCCGTCGCTGCGGAATACGGTCACGAAGCTGTCGAGGCTGAACTTGCGGGGCCACCAGTAGATGCCGCCCCTCATCGCGTCCGCCCCGTCGTTGAAGGCGTTTACAAGGACGTACCAAATCGGGTACAGCGTCAGAAAGCAGATAACCAGCATCAGAAAGCCGTTGACGAGCTCGAATATCGCTTCGCCCGGCGTCCGGCGTTTGAGAAGGGTGAACATGGACTCGCCGCCTTTCGGGGAAAATCGGTCCGGCCGCCGCCGGTTGGGGAGCCGGCCGGAACCGGAATCAGAACAGGGAAGTATTGTTCAGCTTCTTCGTTACGTAGTTCGCCCCGAGCAACAGGCCGAGCGCGAACACCGATTTGAGCAGGCCGACCGCCGTCGAATAGGAGTAGCGGCCGTCCACGATGCCGGTCTGGTAAACGTAGATGTCGATGACGCTGCTGGCGCTGTCGTTGAGCGAGTTGCGCAGCACGAGAATCTGATCGAAGTTGGAGTTGAGCAGGCCGCTCACCGCCAGAATAAACAGGATGGTAATCGTGCCCTTGATGGTGGGCAGCGTAATGTTCCACATTTTCTGAAAGCGCCCCGCCCCGTCGATCGTCGCCGCTTCGTACAGATCGGGCGAAACGCTGCTGATTGCAGCCAAGTAAATGATGGCCGACCAGCCCAGCTCCTTCCAGATGTCGGAGGTAATAACGATGGACCAGAAATATTGGGGCTCCGCCAAGTACGTGATCGGGGCGTCGATGAGGTTCAGCGCCATCAGGATTTTGTTGATAATCCCCACATCCGCCAGCCAGGTGGACAAGATGCCGCCCAGGATGACCCAGGAAAGAAAGTGGGGCAGATAGGAGATCGTTTGAATCGACTTTTTGAACAGGACGGAGCGGATTTCATTCAGCAGAAGCGCAAAGATGATCGGCAGCGGAAACCCGATGACAAGCTTGATCAGGCTGATGCCGAGCGTGTTGCGGATCACGTTGCCGAGACTGTCGTCGTTCAGAAACTCCTTGAAATGATCCAGTCCGACCCACGGCGCCTGGGAAATCGGCAAAATAATGTCGAATTCCTTGAAGGCGATGATGATGCCGTACATCGGAATATAGTTGAACACAATCATCCAGGCGACGCCGAGCAGCGCCATCACCTGCAAATACCGCTGACCGTACAGCTTCTTCAGCCATTTCACCCATCTCTCTTTGCCGGAAGCCGTTGCGGCGGTCCGAACCTTCGCCTCTGCACTCGGTTTCACCTTTTGGGGCACCTCCGCGTCCTGTTGCGATTTAAGCGCGTTCAAGCCTGTTCGGATTCATTGTAAGCGCTTCATACGCCGAATAAAAGACAGTAAATTATAGGTAGAGTGATATTTTTTCGGGTCCGATCCAACGATTTTCCATACCGGGACGACGCACAAAAAAAGCGGGCCCCCGACGCCGGGAAACCCGCTTCTTGCCGTTTTTCTTGTCCGGCGTTACGGCCGGGCCGCCGCCAGAACCTCTTCCACATGTCCCTTGACCTTGACATTCCGCCATTCCTTCGCGAGCACGCCCTGCTCGTCGATCAGAAACGTCGAACGCACGATGCCCATGTACGTTTTGCCGAACGTTTTTTTCTCCTGCCAGACGCCGAACATCTCCGCCACCTTATGATCGGTGTCCGCCAGCAGCGGAAACGGGAGATGGTGCTTGGCGATAAATTTGGCATGGGATTGGACCGGATCCGGACTGATGCCGAGCACGACGGCGTTCGCTTCTCCGAACGAAGCGTTGGCGTCTCTGAAGTCGCACGATTCCTGGGTGCAGGTCGGCGTCATGTCCTTGGGATAAAAGTAGAGCACGACCTTGCGGCCGCGAAATTGGCTGAGCCGGATAAGCGTCCCGTCCGAAGACGGGAGCTCGAAATCCGGCACGGGTTGTCCGATTTGAACTTGAGACATGCCTATTGCTCCTTCCGAATTCTTCTTTTGGGCTTCGCCCGATCGGCATCCGTCATTTCCGCCTCGCCCCGCCGCCGGTCAGGATCCCGCGCCGCGGTATCGTTTGACCCCGTGGTTCCAGACGGCCAGCCCGATGGCGGCGAAGATCGCGCCCATGACCGGCGTCAGCCACGCCATCAGCAGGTGGTGATGCCGCTCCAGGAAAAAGGCCGCCGGATATACGCCGACGAACGCGAACGGCAGCACCCAGGTCAGCAGAAACCGGATGCCCTTGTTGTAAATCTGGATCGGATAGCGGCCGTAGTTCTGAATGTTGAACATGAGCGGCACGATCCCGGTCGGCGCGTCGGAGTAAAACGAGATGGCGGCGAGCGCAATGTAGATGCCCATGTAAATCAGCACGGAGCCGGCGACCATCACGATCAGCACAAGCGGATCGTACCAGTCCAGCGGCAGCCCGAGCCGCGCCCAGGCCGCGCCCATAATCCCGAGGCCGACCAGCGACCCGATGAGCGAAGGCGGATCAACGTTTTCCAGCAGCACCTGCGACAGCGAGCCGGCCGGCCGGGTCAGCACCCGGTCCATTTCGCCCTTGACAATGTACCGTTCGCTGAAATTCCACAGGTTGACGAACGCGCCGAAAATCCCGTACGGGATCATGAAATACCCGTATACGAAAACAACCTCGGCCTGGCTCCAGTCACCGAGAGACGGCGTATGCTGGAACACGATGAAGATAAAGACCAAATTCATGGCCGAAAACATCAGATCGGAGACGACCTCCACCCAGAAGTCCGCGCGGTAGGTCATCTTCGTTTTGATGTAGTTCGCCAAATATTCCCGAAACAACGACAGCGTATACCCGATTTTCAAACGGCTTCAACCTCCCTGCACAAACAGCCGCTTGCGCGCCGCCCGCCACATGATCGCGATCGGCGCAATCAGCGCGGCGAACCAGGCGGCCTGAACGAGCAGCGCCTCCCAAACGGCGGAGCCGGCGATGCGCCCCGTAAACACCGAGCCGGGCAAATACGTGATCGCCTGAAACGGCAGCCACTTCAGCACTTCCGAGGCCCACCCGGGGAAAAACGCAATCGGCACGACAACCCCGGATAGCAGGTCCACCGTCACCCTTTTCATCCGCATAAGCCCCTCGTTGTTTTCCACAAAGAAAGCGAACAATCCCGTCATTACGTTGATCTGCGAATTGATGAGAAAGCTGAACCAGATCATGACCAAGAAAATCATCCACAAAACGGGATCGGTTGGCAGCTCGATGGGAAAAATAAGGGTGACGACGACCATCCCGGGCGCCATGAACAGCAGCAGCCGGAACAGCCCTTCGCCGAAGCCCTGCATCATTTTGACCATAATGTAGGAATAGGGCCGCGTCATCTGCACCGCAACGCTGCCGTCGCGGATATCGTTGGAGATCTCCCGGTCGAGATTGTTGAAGTAAAACGCCCTGGCCATCCAGGACACCGCGACATAGGTGGTCATTTGGCCGGCCGTAAAGCCGCCAAGCTGCTCCGCGTCGCCATAGATCGCTTTCCACATAAAGTAATAGGCGCCGATGTTGATGGCATAGATGACGATGCCGCTGTAATAATTAACGCGATAAGCGAGCATCGTCAGAAACCGGATGCGGATAAAATCGACGTATGCGCTAATCACGGCTGTCCGCCCCCGCCATGGCCGGCAAGGCCTCGCCGTTTTCGGCTTCCGCCGTTTTTTCCGAACCGCCCGTCCGGTAAATCTCGCGCACGATTTCATCAGTGTTCGTTTCGAAAATTTTGATGTCGCTGATTTCCATCGCGCCGACGACGCGGGACAGCACGTCCGACACGTTCATCTCGCGCGGAATCCAGACTTTCGCCGTCATTTCGTTCTCCTTCGTCCAGCGGACCCCCTGCCCGGCGGTAAGGGCGGACAAGGCCTGCAGCGACACCGGGTCCGAAAACTGGAACTGCACTTCGCGGCCTTTGCTCCAGCGGCTCTTGAGCTCCTCCAGGCTGCCGTCGTAGATAATGTTGCCGTCATCCAGCATGATGACGCGGGAACAAAGCGCCTCGATGTCCTGCAGGTCGTGGGTCGTCAGCAGAATCGTGGTGCCGTGTTCGCGGTTGAGACGCTTCAGAAATTCGCGGATTTCGGTTTTGACCACGATATCGAGCCCGATCGTCGGCTCATCCAGAAACAAAATCGACGGGTTGTGCAGGAGCGCCGCCACCAGCTCGCAGCGCATCCGCTGGCCGAGGCTCAGCTTGCGCACGGGGCGGTTCAGCAGATCGCCAAGCTGCAGCGTCTCGACCAGCTCGTCCAGACGCCGCTTGAAATCCCGCTCGTCGACCCGGTATACCTTGCGCAGCAGGCGGAACGATTCGATCACGCCGATATCCCACCAAAGCTGGCTGCGCTGGCCGAACACGACGCCGATGCCCTGCACGAAGGTTTCTCGGTCTTTGTACGGTACATAGCCGTTGACGAGAATTTTGCCGGACGTAGGCACGAGGATGCCGGTCAACATCTTGATGGTCGTCGATTTGCCGGCTCCGTTCTCGCCGATGTAACCGCAAATTTCGCCCTGCGGAATCTGAAAGCTGATGTCCTTGACGGCCGTCACCTCGGTATACTCCCGTTTGAACAGATCGAGCAGCGCGCCTTTAAGGCCTTCGCGGTTTTTTTGCACTTTAAACTGCTTGCGCAGCCGTTCGACTTCTATGGCTAACATGGTGTATGAACGGTCCCCCAATTTTCGACAATACTTGCTTCAACCCTCTAGTAAACTTTATAATTTCATAATATGCAATCATACATCCAGATCCCACCCGCGTAAACGGTCATTCGCCGTTTGCGCCGAAAGGAAACAATGGTATGCGCAAAAACAAAAACAAAAGCAAAAAAAGAAAAATATTCGCCTACAGTCTTCTAGCCGTATTCCTGGCCGTTCTCGCCGCCGTAAGCTGGTACGTGTACAGCGGCTACTCCCAGATGAAAGGCCTGCAAAAATCGGACAGCGAATCGCGTTTCGGCCAATTCGAGTCCAAACCGGAGGATAAGCCCCCGGAATGGACCGGAACCGAGCGGGTTAACGTGCTGCTGATGGGCGGAGACGAGCGCGGTCTGCGCGAAGGGGAAGTTCCCCGTTCCGACTCCATGCTGGTCGCCTCCATCGACCCTTCGACGAAGCGGATTCATTTGTTCTCCGTCCTTCGCGACACCTATATCGAAATTCCGGGCCACGGCAAAGACCGCGCCAACGCCGCGCTGGCGATCGGCGGTCCCGAGCTGGCCATGAAGGCGATCGGCAACCTGCTCGATCTCGATATCCAGTACTACGTGTACGTGGACTTCCAGGGATTTATCAAGCTGGTCGACGCCATCGGCGGAGTGGACTTCTACGTCGAGAAGGATATGCACTACACCGACGCGGCGGACGGGCACGTTTACGACATCGATTTGAAGAAAGGGCAGCAGCATCTGGACGGGGAAAAGGCGCTGCAGTACGTCCGTTTCCGCCACGACAAACTGTCCGACTTCACGCGCACGGAACGCCAGCGCAACTTCCTCAAGGCGGTGGCGGACAAGCTGCAGTCCGGCTGGAACATCGTGAAGCTCCCGCAGATTATCGGCGAAATCAGCCCGTATATCGAAACGAACCTGTCGCCGGAAGATATGTTAAAGCTCGCGAGCCTCGGCTTCAAGTCCCATCAGGCGGGCTCCGCGCAGGTTCCTCCGATGGAGCTCATCTCCGAGGAACGCGTCGGCGGCGCCGCCGTACTGGGCGTGCGGGATTTGGACGAGCTGCAACAGTATGTCCGGGAGGTGCTGGCGACGGACAGCTCCGTCAGCCCATCGCCGTCTCCAAGCGCCTCGCCGTCGGCCTCGGACGCTGAAGGCGGCTCGCCGGGAGGCTCCGAGTAAGCCTGCAAGAAACTGAACACCCATCGGAAAGCGGGGATCGCCGACTGGCGGTCTCCTTTTCCGTTTGGGAACGGCGCAGGCGAAAGACCGCTCACCCGAATCGGCGTAGCCATCTTCGCCAACCTGAAGCGTTGCTGCCATCGTCGTCAATCTGAAGCGATACTGCCATCTTCGCCAACCTAAACGTTATACCCATCGTCGTTAACTTGAAACACGTAGCAACCATGGCCGTTAACCTGAGGCGCCGCAACCGTCGCCGTTCCCAAGCGGAAATTTCTTTTCACAAACTGAACCTGGAGGTCGTTGAACATGCAGCGTACAAAATCCGAAGCTCTTTACGAGGAAGCCCTGCGCCATATCGTCGGAGGCGTGAACAGTCCTTCGCGCTCGTTCAAGGCGGTCGGAGGCGGCGCGCCGGTCTTCATGCAACGCGCCGAGGGCGCCTATTTCTGGGATGCGGACGGCAACCGCTACATCGATTATTTGGCGGCGTTTGGGCCGATCATTACGGGTCACGCCCACCCGCGGGTGACGGAAGCGATCGTGAACGCCGCCCGCAACGGCACGCTGTACGGCACGCCGACGGAAGGGGAAATCGAGCTGGCGCGCAGGCTGAAAGAAGCGATCCCGTCCATGGACAAAGTCCGGTTCGTCAACTCCGGCACGGAGGCGGTCATGACGACGATCCGCGTAGCCAGGGCCGCCACCGGCCGCACCAAAATCGTCAAATTCGCCGGCTGCTACCACGGCCATTCCGACCTCGTCCTCGTCGCCGCCGGTTCCGGTCCGTCGACGCTCGGCACCCCCGACAGCGCAGGCGTGCCGGTCAGCATCGCCAACGAAGTCGTCACCGTGCCGTTTAACGATGCCGACGGCCTGAAGCTGGCGCTGGAACGCTGGGGCGACGATGTCGCGGCCGTCCTGGTGGAGCCGATTGTCGGCAACTTCGGCATGGTCATGCCGCAGCCCGGCTTCCTGGAGACGGTATGCCGGTTGGCCCGGGATGCGGGCGCGCTCGTCATTTACGACGAAGTCATCACCGCATTCCGGTTCCACTACGGCTCCGCCCAAACGTTCCGCGCCTTCCCGGACCCTTCCGCCATCGAGCCGGACTTGACCGCGCTCGGCAAAATCATCGGCGGCGGGCTTCCGATTGGCGCCTACGGCGGCAAACGCGAGATCATGGACCGGGTCGCGCCGCTCGGTCCGGCTTATCAGGCCGGCACGATGGCGGGCAATCCCGCCTCTGTCGCCGCCGGGCTTGCCTGCCTGGACGTGCTCCGCGAGCCGGGCGTCTACGAGCGGATGGAGGCGATGGCGGTACGCCTCACGGAAGGACTTCGGGCGTCGGCCGACCGGTACGGCATCCCGCTCACGATCAACCGCATCGTCGGCGCGTTTTCAACGCATTTCTGCAGCCACCCCGTCACCAACTACGAGCAGGCTCAAGATACCGACGGGGAAGCGTTCGCCCGCTTCTTCCGCGAAATGCTGGACCGCGGCGTCTATCTCGCGCCGTCGAAGTACGAGGCGTGGTTTTTGACGACCGCGCATACGGATCGGGACATCGACGACACGCTGGAGGCGGCGGAGGCGTCGTTCAAAGCGATGAGCGCATCCTGACCCCGGCCCTCGCCGCGCATGGGTGTGACGGAAGAAATGGCCGGTCACAAGCTTGGGCATCCTGATTAGCGGCCCTCGCCGCGCATGGGCGCATCGGGTGTGCGGGTTTGATCCGGTGCGCCGCTTTGCCGGTGTATTGCTTACATCTCGGAGCGCACTCCGATGCGCCGCCTTTACCGATGCGCAGCTTTCATCGGAGCGCAGCTTACATCCAATGACTAGCTTGCATTCCAATGTGCAGCTTTGATCCGGTGCGTAACCTGTGTCGATGCGCCGCCTTTACACGATACGCCGCTTTCACCGGCCCCGCCGTTTGATCAGAAAGCGGCGGGCGCGGGCTCTCCCTCCTTTCCCGGACGTGGACAGAAGATCCGCTATTTCCTACGTGCAACCGAAAAACGTCCCCCTTCCGGAGCGTAGAGCCGTTATTTCCGTCCGATTGTACAAAAAGATCCCCGGTTGGAATAAATAGCGGAACCTCTGTCCGATTAACCCGCGTTTTGGCCCATCCGGACAAAAATAAGGGAACGACGGTCCGTTTGAGTGCAGCCTACCTGGACAACAAGGTGGAGGACGTTTGGACTCTTACTGAACACATGGACTACTTGGCGGCTGTACTCCGCCGCTCGGGGCCATGTGAGTACTAAACGGACTACTTGGCGGCTAACACTCCGCCGATCGGGATCATGTGAGGTACTGGACGGACTACTTGATGGATGAGCGCCGCGGTGGGGACGATGAGATTCGACGCTTACGATGCTTACGTTTGAGCCAAGTAAGGAGGCCAGTCGTGCGAAAAAAACTGTTGCGGGTCATGCAACTTCGGCAACCTCAGGCATCGCCCCCTCCTTCCTCCGTCCGCACGGGTTCCTCCGACAGCCGCCAGATCCGCGAGAAAACCCCAAAACCGGCCCCTCGGGATTCCCTTCCGCCTCCTGACAGCCAAACAAGCCATCGATCCGCGTATATATTCGCTGGAACGATGGCTTGTCTGGCGGAAGCACCCCGAATCATGCGTTCCGATGTTGCCCCGCTAACTCTCTGAATCCGTCTGCTTCCTGTCGTATCTTCCGTCGACTTCCTCCGCAATCCGCCGGTAGGCTGCCGTCTCCTCCGCCACGGGATCGCGCTCGGCCCGAACGCGGATTTCCCAGCGCGGCGAAAGCCGGCGAACCGCCGCCTCCGCAGCGTCGGGCTCCTCCATCGGGCCTTCGGTCAGCCTGCGGACCAGTTCGGATTCCGCCGCGGATTGAGCCGGCTTGCCCTCTCGTTCCGAAGAGGAGATTCCGTCCCTCGCGTCCTCATGTTCGCTTGCCACGGCCGCCGCCTCCTTTTTGGCTTTAGGATGGCCACAATCCCGCCGGCCGATGTACGCCTTGTCCTCCCGGCTTGCGGCCCGCACAAAGCGCAATTACGCCTTCGCAAGGGAGGCAAGCAGCTCGTCGTGAATGAGCCCGTTGCTCGCCACCACGTTTCTGACGCCCAGATGGTAAGGCTCCCCGTTCTGATCGGTAAGCCGTCCGCCCGCTTCTTCGACAAGCAGCGAACCGGCGGCCAGATCCCAAGCGTTTAGCCCTGCCTCCCAGAAGCCGCTCAGCCTTCCCGCAGCGACATACGCCATATGCAGCGCAGCCGAACCCGCGATCCGCAAATTTCGGACCTGCGGAGCGAGCGCCTGAATCTGGCGAAGGTTAGCCGGCAGCGCCAGCTTATGATCGGCCGGAAACCCGGTCGCAACCAGACTTTGGCGAAGCTCCGGCTCGCCCGACACCTTCATGCGCTTGCCGTGCACATACGCGCCCTTGCCCCGCTCCGCCACGAACAGCTCGTCCCGTTCCGGATCGTACACGACGCCGACGATGACTTTTCCGCGATAAGCCAGCGCAATCGACACCGAATAAAACGGAAACCGGTGCACGTAATTGGTCGTTCCGTCAATCGGATCCACGATCCACAAATATTCCGCGCCGCTCTTGCGTTCCAGCGCTTTGGCCGATGCCTCCGGACCCGGCTCGACCCCTTCCTCGCCCAAGAACGAGTGATCCGGAAAGTGCGTTCCGATCAGATTGCGGATCAGCCGTTCCGAGCCTTTGTCCACCTCGGTGACCAGATCGTGCATGTTCGATTTGATATCCGGCGCGGCGCTGCCGATTTTACTCTTGATCCATTCTCCGGCTTTGGCCGCGCAGTTGACAGCGACCGCCGTAAAGCTTTTGCTGCCGATTACCGGCTCGTTGGCATCCATCGAATCATCCCTCATATTCTAAAATGATTGAATCGGCGAAGCTTCCGCCCGATGAACGAGAAAGCCGCAGCCGTATAATGAAAACCCTTACTCCGTCTTATTTTGGCTATAAAAGTTAAAATCTATCTTGTATTGTATACGTCAATGAAAATGGCAAGTTCCGGCGTCTAACGATTGGCGGCGAAAAAAAGGCTCATAGCTGGCCCGTTTCCCGCAGCCCCTTCAAAATCAAATAAACCGCCACCGCAAGCAGCGTCGCCCGCAGCAGCCACATCAACTGCCTGCCCGTCAACCGGGCGGCGATCGCCGCTCCCAGCCGGCCGCCGACAATCGCTCCGGGAGCGAGCGCGGCAAACAGCATGCCGTCGATATTGCCGTTCCACGCATGGACAAAGCTTCCCGTTACGGACGACAGCAGAATAACGAACATGGACGTAGCCGTCGCCACGTGCGGCGGAAACCCGAACAGCAGCGCCATCAGCGGCACGAACAGGGAGCCGCCCCCGATGCCGAAAAGGCCGGACGAAACGCCGACGCCCGCTCCGATCACCAGCGCCAGCGGGACGCTGAAGCCGTAGCGGTATTCGGTTCCGTTCCGGTCCCGGAACATGCGTTTTACGGGCCAATCGAAGCGCAGCGGCTTCATCCGCTCCCTGGCGATCATAAGGGCGAACATGACCAGCATAAACAAGCCGAAGCTTAGCTGAAAAGGTCCCTTCGGCACGAGATTCGTCGCCGCAGCCCCCGCCATCGCCGCCGGCCCGCTTGTCGCAAACAGCAGCCATCCGGTTTTGAAGTCCACTTTGCCCTGCTTCTTGTACGTCCAGGTTGCCGACATGGCGGTAAAAACCAGCACGGCAAGCGAAGTGCCGACGGCCGTCTGCGTCGAAACGGCCTCATCCAGCATGGCGGGCGCCAGCAGAACGAGCGACGGCACAATCACGATGCCTCCGCCAAGCCCCACAATGCTGCCGAAGACGGCCGAGACGACGCCGATCAGCGCGATGAATAGCCAAGCCCATCCTGTCAATGCTCCCACTCCCAGCCCAGGGCCGTGCGCCAGCCGCCGGAAGATGCCCGGGACCGGTTGACGGCGGCTCCGGCCGCCATCGTCCCATCGGGCTTCCGCACGTCCCGGCCGCCCTTTTCCCGCTTATCCGTACGTCTTAAGACCGGCGAAAAGGATACCCGCAAGCCGCTCCAAACGACGAAGCCCCGCTTCTCGGTCGGCTCGTTTGGCGAAATCGCCATCGTCAGCGTTCCGGACGGGGGATGCGTTTGTTCAGTTGAACCGGCATCGAGGCCAAAACCGGACCTTGCCCGCATAAGGCCCGTTGGCCCGGCCCGGTCTGCAATAGCCTTATGGAATGTGCCGCTCCGCCGGCCGGTCAAGCCGGCTCAGACGCCAGTCCGCGCTTGCTCGCCGAAAAACATCTCGTGCGCCAGAGCGGTCTGCACTCGCGATTCTTCTTCCGTCAGAGTCCGGACAAGCTCCATCTCCACCTCGGTCACTTCTTCGCCCTGGAAATTGATTTCGGCGATCGAAGCGACGATGCGCACGATGGCGATCGCCTTGTTGTCCGGCGTGTACGCGATCACTTTCTGGCCGGTGGGGTAAACGCGAAACCCTTTTTTGACCATTTTTCCGCGGCCGTATTCAAGCAGTTCATAGAGCTCCTGCTCGGATTTGAATTTGCACACGGAATTGAACTCCGTCCGAAAGCCCATCCGTATCCCTCCGTATAGCTTAACCTCCGTATTCCAGCGCCTGCCGTTCTTGGTGCCGCTCGATCGCAAGCCGGATCAGCGTATCCAGCAGTTCGCGGTACGATACGCCGGACTCCTGCCACAGCAGCGGATACATGCTGAAGGGGGTGAACCCCGGCATTGTGTTCACTTCGTTGATAAACAGCTTTCCGTCGCTGCGGCGAAGGAAGAAGTCCGCCCGGCAGAGCCCCGAACCGTCGATCGCCCGGAAAGCCTTCACCGCCATCTCCCGCACGCTCTGCGCCGTCTCCGGAGGGATCTCGGCGGGAATGATCATGACGGATTTGCCGTCGATGTATTTGGCGTTGTAATCGTAAAAATCGTTCGAGCTTACGATTTCGCCCGGAACCGACGTCCTCGGCTCGTCGTTGCCCAACACGCTGACCTCAATCTCCCGGGCGTCGACGAATTCCTCGACGACGACTTTGCGGTCGTAGCGCAGCGCCGTGACGACGGCGGCGGCCAGCTCTTCGCGGTCCCGGGCCTTCGAGACGCCGACGCTCGATCCGAGATTGGCCGGTTTGACAAAACACGGATAGCCCAGCGCCGATTCGATTTCCGACAGCAGCGCCTCCCGCTCCCGTTGCCACTGATACCGGGTAAAGAAACGGTACCCGACCTGCGGAAGGCCGGCCTGGGCGAACAGCGTCTTCATCACCGCTTTGTCCATTCCGACCGCCGAAGCCAGCACTCCCGCCCCCACGTAGGGGAGGTTGGCCATCTCGAACAGCCCTTGGATGGTGCCGTCTTCGCCGAACGTGCCGTGCAGCAGCGGAAACATCACGTCGATGGCGTTCTGGGCGAAATTCTCGCCGGCCGCCAGCTCGCTCATGCGGCGAACGACCGGCTGCAAAGCGTCAGCCTGCTCCGCCTCGGCCCCGGCATCCGGCTCGAACTTCAGTTCGGCAACGGCTCCGGGAGGCGCCTTAAGCTTCGGTCCGGAGCGCCACTGTCCGGTTTTGGTTATATAAAAAGGGATGAGTTCGTACTTGTCGTAGTCAAAAGCTTTCAGCACCGCAAACGCGGTCTGCAGGGAAACCTCGTGTTCTCCCGAGCGTCCGCCGTATACAAGGCCAACGCGCACTTTAGAATTCATAGTCTGCCTCCGGATCCTAAGTTCAAAACTCTTCGCTTATGTGAAAAAAACGGTACCGGGTCCGCTCCGTCCATGCGTAGGAATCGCGGTAATCCCAGTAGCGGCGGCGGCTGCTGACGGTGTTGGCGTTCACCAGCGGCATGCCGTCCGGGGTAAAGGCGGTGACGACCGTGTTGTGCTGGTAACGGCCGTTGCCGTCCCAATCGTAGCAGATGACATCCCCCAGCATCAGCTGACGGGGCGATTCGACCGCTTGAGCCCGCAAACCGAACGACCTCGGAAACGACAAATAATGCTGCAGGCTGTTTGCGACGGCCCAGCTGAAGCTCCACTGCTCCTTTCCGTTGACGAATCCTTTATACCACCAGCCCGATTCCCTTCTCCCAGTATAGTTCATCGGCGCTCCCCCTGCAAAGAGACACTGGGAGACGTAATTCGTGCAGTTGACTTCAAAATGCTCGAACGCGGGATTCGGACGATCCCACCACAGCTCCGCGTATGCAACCGCTTCTTCCCTGCGGTAAGCGGCGGCGCGCTCGCTCCAGTCGTCCCAGCTTCCGCTTGTCCCGGGCGCCGCATATACTTTCGATTTCCGGCTCGCGGACGCGGACGCTTTGATCAGCGGTATGGAAGGAAGCACCGGGCGGCCCGGCCAGCCGTATTCGTCGGCAACGCGGGTATCCGTCGCCGTCATCGGCACCGGGCGGGACTCGCCTCCGACCGGTTCGATCCCGTCGATTCTCCAGCCTTTTCCCGTGCGGATCAGACGGATCCGTTCCCGCTCCAGCCGCTCCTCCCGCCAAGGATGGCCGTCCTGCTCGTAGGAGCGGATGATATGCAGTTGAAGCTCGACGGCCGCTTCCGCCGCTCTTTCGCTGGAGCGCAGCAGCCGCGCCTTGATTTCGCTGCGAATCGGCCTGAAGCGGACGAGACGGCTTCTTTGCGCCAGCGCTTCCGCGCGCTGCGCAAGCCGCGCGCGGTGCAGAGGGTCGGGCACGCGGCGCAGCGCCCCGGCGTCGCCGAGCAGGTCGGCCTCGTTGATGACATTGACATAATCGACCAACGCCTGTTTCCATTCCTGATCCGGCACCGCTGCTCCTCCTCCCGATTCGTCCAGACGGTTGTCGTTTTCATCCTATGCCGCAGATTGCCGAAGCATGCTCGAACGCGCGCCGTTTCGTCCGTTCGGGATGAAGGAAGCGGGCTAAGTGGCATCCTATTCAAAACAGGTTCGAATCAGGCGCTCAAAAAGGCTCCAATGGCACAAAATCGTCACAGAACCTTCACATAACCAGCAAATGCAACTTTACGGAACGCATGTCTGACGTTATACTATACGTATAGGTTTTTTTGAAATCGTGTTTCACACAATGAAACTCATTCTCAATGACTCAGGAGGCTGATGGAATTGTCTAAACTGCCTTACCAGGTGCAGTCCGAGCTGCAGGTAGCCGGACAATCGTACCGTTACTACAGCCTGGAAAAGCTGGAGCAACAAGGTGCGGGCCCTGTATCCAAACTTCCGTTCTCGATGAAGGTGCTGCTCGAAGCCGCAGTTCGTCAATTCGACGGACGCGCGATCACGCTCGAGCACGTCAAGCAAATCGCGGGCTGGGCCAACGGCCGCGAGGATAAAGAAATTCCGTTCATTCCCGCGCGCATCGTCCTGCAGGACTTCACCGGCGTGCCTGTCGTCGTCGACCTGGCCGCCATGCGCGAAACCGTAAAGAAAGCGGGCGGCGATCCGAAACGGATCAATCCGCTTGTTCCGGTCGATCTGGTTATCGACCACTCCGTTATGGTCGACGCGTTCGGCACGCCGGACGCGCTTCAAACGAACATGAACATCGAGTTCGAACGCAACGAAGAACGCTATCGTTTCCTGCGCTGGGCGCAAACGGCGTTCGACAACTTCCGCGCCGTTCCGCCGGCAACCGGTATCGTTCACCAGGTCAACCTGGAGTACCTGGCTTCCGTCGCCGCCACGAAAACGAAAGACGGCGTAACCGAAGTGTATCCGGACTCCCTTGTCGGAACGGATTCCCACACCACGATGATCAACGGTCTCGGCGTCGTCGGCTGGGGCGTCGGCGGCATCGAAGCCGAAGCCGGCATGCTGGGCCAACCGCTCTACTTCGTAACGCCCGAAGTCATCGGCTTCCGGCTGACCGGCCGCCTGGCCGAAGGCGCGACGGCAACCGACCTTGCGCTGACGATTACGCAAATTTTGCGGAAAAAAGGCGTTGTCGGCAAGTTCGTCGAATTTTTCGGCTCCGGTCTGTCGAACATCAGCCTGGCGGACCGCGCGACGGTCGCCAACATGGCTCCGGAATACGGCGCGACGATCGGCTTCTTCCCTGTCGACGAAGAAACGCTTAACTACCTGCGCCTGACCGGCCGCGACGAAAAGCAAATTCAGCTTGTCGAAGCCTACTACAAGGCACAAGGCATGTTCCGCACGGACGATACGCCGGACCCGGTGTTCTCCGACGTCATCGAGCTCGACCTGTCGACGATCGTGCCGAGCCTTGCCGGTCCGAAACGTCCGCAAGACCGCGTCGAGCTGACGAAGATGAAGGAATCGTTCAACGAAATTATCCGCACCCCGATCGACAAGGGCGGATACGGCCTGTCCGAGGAGAAGATCGCGCAAAGCGTCGAAGTGCAGCACAAAAACGGCAAAACCAGCACGCTGAAAACCGGCGCCGTCGTCATCGCCGCGATCACGAGCTGCACGAACACCTCCAACCCGAGCGTTATGCTGGGCGCGGGTCTTGTCGCCAAAAAAGCCGTCGAACGCGGCTTGACCAAACCGGAATATGTGAAGAGCTCGCTGACGCCGGGTTCGCTCGTCGTCACCGACTATCTGACCAAATCCGGCTTGCTGCCTTATCTGGAAAAGCTCGGCTTCTACGTCGCCGGCTACGGCTGCGCGACCTGTATCGGCAACTCCGGTCCGCTGCCGGATGAAGTCAGCCAGGCGATCGCCGACAACGACCTGACGGTAGCCGCCGTTCTGTCCGGCAACCGGAACTTCGAAGGCCGCGTTCACGCGCAAGTGAAAGCGAACTACCTGGCATCGCCGCCGCTTGTCGTCGCTTACGCGCTGGCGGGCACGGTGAACATCGATCTGGCCAACGAGCCGATCGGCTACGGCCACAACGGCGAGCCGGTGTACCTGAAGGACATTTGGCCGACGAACGAAGAAATTCAGGAAGCGATCCGTCAATCGCTGTCGCCGGAAATGTTCCGCAAGAAATACGAGAACGTGTTTACGCAAAACGAACAATGGAACAAAATTCCGGTTCCGCAAGGCGAACTGTACGAATGGGATCCGAACTCGACCTACATCGCCAATCCGCCGTTCTTCAAGGATCTGAGCTCCGAGCCGGGCGACATCACCGACATCAAGAGCGCAAACGTCCTGGCGCTGCTCGGCGACTCGGTAACGACGGACCACATCTCGCCGGCGGGCAACATCAAGCCGGACAGCCCGGCGGGCCTGTACCTGACCGAGCACGGCGTGGCGAGAAAGGACTTCAACTCGTACGGCTCCCGCCGCGGCAACCACGAGGTCATGATGCGCGGCACGTTCGCCAACATCCGGATCCGCAACCAAGTGGCTCCGGGTACCGAAGGCGGCGTAACCACATATCTGCCGACCGGAGAAGTCATGTCCATCTATGACGCTTCGATGAAATATCAACAAGACAAGAAGAACCTGATCGTCATCGCCGGCAAAGAATACGGCACCGGCAGCTCCCGCGACTGGGCGGCCAAAGGCACGTTCCTGCTTGGCGTCAAGGCGGTTATCGCCGAAAGCTTCGAACGGATTCACCGGTCGAACCTCGTCGGCATGGGCGTTCTGCCGCTGCAGTTCCAAAACGGCCAAAGCTGGAAGTCGCTCGGCATTACCGGCCGCGAAACGTTCGACATCATCGGGCTCAGCAACGACGTGCAGCCGGGCCAAACGGTCACCGTCAAGGTGACCCGCGAAGACGGCTCCACGTTCGAGTTCCCGGTTACCGTCCGTCTCGATTCGATGGTCGACGTCGACTACTACCGCAACAGCGGCATCCTGCAAACGGTGCTTCGCCAAATGCTGGCCGCGCAATAATCAAGTCTTTATGAAGGCATCCGCAGATACGGTTAACCTCCGTGTCTGCGGATGTTTTTTTGTGCCGGTTCAGGGGCGCGTTAGAGTTCGGGGGCGCTTTGCCCGTTCGGCTTTTTCTTTGTCTCCGCTCAAGCAGTTGCGCTATAATGTTTACCGGAGGTGAAGCCCCGGATGGCTGCCGCAACGAAACGTTGGCTCCGCCGCTACAAATCGGCCGTCATTGTCGGGCTGATTGCGGTTCTCTTCCTTGTGGCGAGCAATTGGTCGCTCCCCTACGTGCTCTACGGCCCCGGCTCCGCGGAACCCGTACATCCAAGGGTCGAGACCGGACACAAACTGGAAGAGAAAGGCGCATTGCTGTTTACGACCGTATCGACGTATTCGAAGCCGAATGTATTTTCCATCCTGTATGCCTGGCTCAATCCCCGGATGGATATCGTGACCGAGGAAAAGGCGACAGGCGGAACGGTAAACTACGCCGCGTACCGCAACCTGCTCGCCTATATGCGCGACAGCTCGGAAAACGGGGCGCTGATGGCGGCCTACGACGCGCTTGGCCGGAAAATCGACATCAAGGAGCAGGGCGTCATTGTGAAAGCGTTTTTGCCGGAAACGAAGGCGCGCGAGCACGGTCTTCAGGAAGGCGATATCATCACATCGGCCGACGGCCGGGAAGCGCTGACGGCGGAAGCGCTGACCGCCATTATTCAAGGCAAGAAGGCCGGGGATACCGTCAAGCTTGCCGGAACGCGAGGCGGCAAGCCTTTCGAGGCGGAAGTGCCGCTGATCGAGATGGCCTCGACGGGCAAGCCGGGCATCGGCTTTTACCCGGAGACGGTGCTCAAGGTTACGGCGCCCGACCCGGTGAAGTTCGATTTTGAGGATACCGGCGGCCCTTCCGCAGGCCTGATGATGACGCTGGAGATTATCGCCCAATTAACAGGGGAGGATTTGAGCCGGGGCTACCGGATCGCCGGTACGGGCACGATCGCGGCCGACGGCTCGGTCGGTCAGATCGGCGGCATCAAGTACAAGCTGATGGCCGCGGACCGGGAGAAGGCCGACTACTTCCTCGTTCCTTACGATGAGGCAAACGGCCTCGGCAACTGGAAGGAAGCCGAAGAAACCGTCAAGGAACTCGGTTTGAAGCTGAAGCTTGTGAAAGTTTCGTCGCTGAGCGACGCGCTTGCGTTTCTGCGGAATCTGGAACCGAAAGCGTAATCTTGGCCCCTCTAAATGCCGATTCGGCAACTGAAAGGCAAAGGGGGCTCTCCAAATGCCGGAAAACCATGAAACCCGGCATTTGGAGAGCCCTCTTTTGACACGGCGGCAAAGCAATTCAATCCCGCACACGACCGCAACTCGCGCCGCCGATCTCCGGGCGCAGGCTGCCGGGCGGCGGGTAGCGGCGGAGGCTTATCCCAGCAAAGCCCCCATTCGCTTGGCCGCGCTGACAACCGCCGGCGCCCGCTCCCGCATGACGTCCGGCGTGAGCCGGTTCGACGGCCCCGACACGGACAGCGCCGCCACCAGCTTGCCCGAACGGTTGAAGATCGGCGCGGAGATGGCCGCCGCTCCCGCTTCCCGTTCTTCATAGCTGGTGGCGTACCCCGCTTCGGCGATCTCGGCGAGCTGCTTCCGGTACGCTTCGACATCGATCGAAGCCGGCCAGGCCGGATCGGACAGCAGCGCCTCCCGCACCTCCGGCTCGGCGAACGCGAGCAGAACCTTGCTGGAAGCCCCGACGAAAAGCGGCAGTCTCGCTCCTACCGGAGCGACGCGGCGAATCGCCTGCTCGCTCTGCACGGCCTGGATGCGCACCCGGTCTTTCCGGTCGCGCACGTACAGGCTGACCGTCTCGCCAAGCTGGTCCCGCAGCCGCTCCATCTCTCCCAGAAGGACGACGGCCGGATCGTCCGATCGGGTCAGATGGGCCGACAACTCCAATATCCGCAACCCCAATCTGTATTTATCGGTAGCTTCGTCGCGCGCGACAAAGCCTTTTTCCTCCAAGGTGGCGAGGAGACGATGGACGGTGCTTTTGTGAAGACCGACGCGCTGCGCGATGTCCGTAAGTCCCCATTCGCTTCCCGAAGTAAAACAGAGAAGCACATCCAATGCTCTTTCAACGGCCCGCACGGTGCGTTTTTCGTCCTCCATCCGAAGACCCTCCAATCGTTTCACCCAATGAAACCGTGGTACACCCAGTATAACGCAAGTGCTTCCCGCCGTAAATATTGTAAGCGTTTTATTACAATTGCATTACGTCTGTCTAACAATTCGACAACTCTCGTTGACGTCTTCTTTTTTCAAAATTACGATCATTCTAAGGATTTATCTGAGCATTTTCTCATAGAAGCGGAGGGGCCACCATGAACACGACAACGATGAACGCCTATCCCCTGGACGCCCTGTCTCTTCCCGACTCTCTCGGCTATTCGCCCCCGGCGCTGGCCAAAAGAAAAGGCAGGAAGCTTCTGATGACGGCACTCATCGCAGCGGTCTCGGCCGCCCTTCTGGCGGTGTCGATTTTCGCGTATGCGGCCTACCTTCTCACCCATCCCAAAGTCGCGGTTTTATCCTCGAACCCTATGGCAGCCAAAAACCTCCCCTACACCGACATCCGGTTCCCGAGCGCGGACGGAAGCACTTACGTGCACGGCTGGTGGATTCCCGGCGGCAGCGACCGTACCGTCGTCTTAAGCCACGGTTACGGCGCCAATCGGGAGGAATACTGGGTGCCGATGTACGATATTGCCGAAATGCTCAACGGCTGGAACTACAATGTGCTGATGTTCGATTACGGCTATGCCGATCCCGTCAACCCGACCCCGGCGACGGGCGGGCTGACCGAAACGCAGCAGCTATTGGGCGCCCTGCAATACGCGCGCGAGCAGGGCAGCTCGGAGCTGGTCGTTTGGGGGTTTTCCATGGGGGCCGGCACCGCCCTGCAGGCCGCCTTGAAGACCGATCTGATCGACGGCATGATTTTGGACAGCACGTTTCTGGCGGACAAGGAGACGATCTACGCCAACATCAAACGGTACGTCTCCCTTCCCAAGCTGTTGACGCAAAGCCTTGTCGAACTCTTCTTTCCGCTGTGGAGCGGCAGCAGTCTCGATCAGATTCCTTCGGCGGAAGCTCAGTCCACCGCTTTCGATTTCCCGATTTTGCTCGTGTACGGAACGGCCGACGATAAATCGCCCCGGTCGATCAGCGAAAATATCGCCGCCGCCCAATCCAATCCTTATTCGCAGCTTTGGATCGTTCCCGATGTGCTTCACGAGATGACTTACCGGACTCATACGAAGGAATATATGAAACGGGCTGCCGACTTTTTGAACAACGTTCATCAAGCCGCGTCCGCCCGGATCGTCTGATTTCGGCGGTGCATGGATTCCGGCGGCTCGTGAGCGTCAGCCGGCCGTACGAGCGATCCGCTTCCGGCGAACCGGGACAAACGTCCCGGAATCGGCGGCATAACGGCCGCTCTCTTTGCATACGATGGGGACGTAGCCGTTTATGGCGCGACCATTCGGAAGGAGGGAATCGGCATGCCGCCAGCTGAGAATGCGGGTCTCCCGCACGGTCCGGCCAATGATCTGATCGTATGGAAAGCACGGGAAAGAAACGGCACGATCCTGATCCGCCAGCGAATCCCCGATCTTGAACCGGTATACGCCAAGCTGCTTCACGACTGGCAGATCGTGTTCGAACGAACAGCCGCCGTCGCCCAGTTCTCGCTGAACGCGGCAGCGCCGGATGCCCGCGAATTTCCCCTGCAGGGAGCTTTACATTATCCGGATCTGGCCAAGGAAGCGGACCGTCAATCCGACGAATATATCCGCCATCTGCAAACGATACGCCAAAACAGCGAAGCCGTACGGCGGAATCCGGCCGGAGCGGCCATCCTGGAGCAGCTTGCGGCGGAATCCGGCCGCTATTTGGACGCGCTTCGCCAATGGACGCGTCCTGAGGCTCAACCCGGCTCGAACCGTTCGCCATCCGAACGTTCGCCAGTCGAAGAAGAGTCCGAGGACGCCCTGGATGTTCCTCAGCCGGCCGACGAGCAGCTTCGCACGCCGGAAGAAGACGGAGCGAGACCTTCTTCGGCCGAAATCGGGCGGCCCGTGCCGATCGGCGGTCATACTCTGCCTCCCCTGCCCTATCCATATAACGCTTTGGAGCCCTATATCGATGAGAAAACGATGCGCATTCACCACGACAAGCATCATCAAAGCTATGTCGACGGCCTGAACAAAGCGGAGATGAAGCTGCAGGAAGCCCGCCGGAGAAACGACTTCGATCTTGTCAAGCATTGGGAACGGGAACTGGCGTTTAACGGAGCGGGGCATTATTTGCATACGATTTTTTGGGACGCCATGTCGCCCAAGGGCGGAGGCAAACCGGCCGGACCGCTCGCCGACCAGATTTCCCGCGATTTCGGCAGCTACGACGCGTTCAAGCGCCAGTTCACGGAAGCGGCAAACAAGGTGGAAGGCGGCGGTTGGGCCATTCTCGTATGGAGCCCCCGCAGCCGGCGGCTGGAGATTCTTACGGCGGAAAAGCATCAAAATTTATCGCAGTGGGATATCGTGCCGCTGCTGCCGCTGGACGTTTGGGAGCACGCCTATTATCTGAAGCACCAGAACGATCGGGCCGCCTATATCAAGGATTGGTGGAACGTCGTGAATTGGCCTTATGTAGCCGAACGCTTTGCCAAAGCGAGAACGCTGCAATGGCCTCCATACTGATGAAGAAAGCCCCTGACCGGACAAACGGTTCGCCGCTTGCCGACGGGGGCTTTTGTTGTCATGACCGGAGACTAACGACCCGCTGCTCATCCGCCATGTAGTCCGCCCAGTACCCTTCTTTGACACAAACCCCGCTGTTCACCCGCCATGTAGTCCGCTCAGTACTCTTCTTTGCCGCCTAGCCCGACGTTCACCCGCCATGTAGTCCGTCCAGTACCCTTCTTGGCTGCCGACCCCGACGCTTACCCGTCATGTAGTCCGCCCAGTACCCTTCTTTGCCGCAAACCCCGCTGCTCACCCGCCATGTAGTCCGCTCAGTACCCTTCTTTGCCACCAACCCCGACGCTAACCCGTCATGTAGTCCGTCCAGTACCCTTCTTTGACGCCAACCCCGCTGTTCACCCGCCATGTAGTCCGCTCAGTACCCTTCTTTGCCGCAAACCCCGCTGCTCGCCCGCCATGTAGTCCGCCCAGTACCCTTCTTTGCCGCAAACCCCGCTGCTCACCCGCCATGTAGTCCGCCCAGTACCCTTCTTTGACGTTTAGCGGATGTTCCCGAACGAACGTGCGAGCGGGTTGAGCGCTCCATGACCGCGGATGCGCAATGCAATGCCCCCTCTGGCTAAGCCAGAGGGGGCCATGGTGAGCAGGCTTACTTTTGGGACAGCCTCAGCGGGATTACAAGCTCCAGTCGAGCTTGACTTCCCTGCCGGTGCGGGAAGATTCGTAAATCGCGTCGATGATCAGGTTGGAGCGCAGGCCCGTTTCGGCCGATGTCCACGGCGTTTTGCCTTCCCGGATGCATTCGAGGAAATGGCGGCTGAGCCGAATGCGCCCGCCCTCGTCGTCTTCCGGGGCTTTGAGCGGCACGTCGACCGTGCGGTCGAATTTTTCCGTCAGGAGCATGCCTTCATTGCCCCGCAGGCATGCGCCGCCCTCCGAGCCCATAATATGCACGAACGGGCTGCTGTCGGTGTTCATGTGCACGGCCCAGCTGACTTCCAGCGTCAGCGTGGCCCCGTTTTCCATTTTGATCATGGCCGTCGCCAAATCTTCCACGTCGTAGACGCCGTTCCAATCCGGTTTCCCCCAAGTGCCGATCCCTTTTTTCCGCGGACCGAACTCGGCGTAAGTGGCACCGTAAACGGATACCGGCTTCGGCTCGCCCATCAGGAAAAAGGCCAGATCCAGCATGTGCACGCCGATATCGATCAACGGGCCGCCTCCGGACAGTTCCTTGCGCGTAAACCAGGTGCCCCAGCCGGGAATGCCTTTGCGCCGGTACCAACCCGTTTTGGCGGTATAGATGTTGCCGAGCTCGCCTTGTTCGATTTGCGACTTGACTTGCAGCGGCAGCCACTCCCAGCGCATTTGGTGCGCGACCATGACGGTCTTGCCGTATTTCTTTTGCGCGCGGACAATATCCTTGGCCGCCTCCGAATTCAGGCCCATCGGCTTTTCGACCAGGACGTGCTTGCCGCTTTGCAGCGCCTGAATCGTCAGCGGAGCGTGGCTTTGATTCGGCACGGCCACAATGACCGCGTCCACGTCGCTCCGTTCGATGAGCGCTTCCGGAGACGGCGCTACCGTCCGTATCCCGTATTGCTGCGCTCTTTGCTCCGCCAGCGGCAGATAAGCGTCGGTGATCGCGACGATTTCGCATTCTTCGCCGAGCTTGCCGAATTCCTGCAAATGCACGTTGCCGATATTTCCCGCTCCGATCAGTCCGATGCGGATTTTATCCGAAGAACCCATGTGCCAGACGACCTCCATCGAAAAAAGTGAATGTTCTGCATTACCGTCATCATACGCCAGAAACAGCTATGAAAACGATGTCCAATTTGGCCGTTTTTTTATTCGCGATGGTCATCCGGGGAGGCGGCGTACCGGCAACGTCAACATCTGCGGGAATTCATCCCCTCTTCCACCAGGGTCCAGGCGCGCCGCATATCCTCCTCCTCCGGCGTCGGCACGCCCGCAAGCGGGTACGGTTTGCCGAGCCGTTCCCATTTGTATACGCCCATCCGGTGATACGGCAGCAGTTCGAATTTGGCAACGTTGTCCAGCGATCCGACGAACGCGCCGAGGGCCGTCAAATCGGCCGCGCCATCCGTGACGCCGGGAATAAGCACATGGCGGATCCAGACGGGCTTGCCGCGCTCCGACAGCCACCTGGCGAAGGCCAGCGTGCGGTCGTTCGGCTGGCCGGTCAGCGCGATGTGGCGCAGGCGGTCAAACAGCTTCAGATCGAGCAGCACGAGATCGGTCGCTTCCATCAGTTCTTCGACATGAACCGGGTCGCAAAAGCCCGAGGAATCGACCGCCGTATGCAGCCCCCAGCGCCGCTTGCACGCGGCGAGCAGCCGGGCGACGAAGGGAGCCTGCAGCGTCGGTTCCCCTCCCGTTACCGTAATGCCGCCGCCCGAACGGCGGTAATACGGGACGTAAGGCTCGATCTCGGCCAAGATGTCGTCGACCGTGGCCTCTCTGCCCTTGTCGGTGCGCCACGTGTCGGGATTGTGGCAGTAGGCGCATTGCAGCGCGCACCCCTGCATAAAAAGCACGAAGCGAATGCCCGGTCCGTCTACCGTGCCGAACGTTTCAACGGAATGAATCCGGCCTATCGTATGCAAGACATTCGCCTCCTTGCGGTCGCCTCACATTTGCTTCGCGGCATCGCCGGCGCGCGCTCCTCCCCGTTCCGCTCTCCGCGGCCGAGGCCGGAACGCGCCCGGACTTCCGCTCAGATGCGTACCGCCCTCATACTGCTCGCATGCCGCACGCATGGCTCACATGCTGCCGTGGAACGTCCGGTTCACCACATCCAACTGCTGCTCCCTCGTCAGCTTGATGAAGTTCACCGCATAGCCCGACACGCGGATCGTCAGCTGCGGGTATTTCTCCGGATGCTCCATGGCGTCAAGCAGCTGCTCGCGGTTGAACACGTTGACGTTTAGATGGTGCCCGCCGCTTGCCGTATAGCCGTCCAGCAGCGAGACGAGATTGGCGCGCCGCGTCTCCTCCTCCCGGCCAAGCGCCTTCGGCACGATCGAGAACGTGTTCGAGATGCCGTCCTGGCAGCTCGCGTACGGGATTTTGGCGACGGAGCCGAGAGAAGCGAGCGCGCCCTTGCGGTCGCGGCCGTGCATCGGGTTGGCCCCGGGCGCGAACGGCTCGCCGGCTTTGCGGCCGTCCGGCGTGCTGCCCGTCTTTTTGCCGTATACGACATTCGACGTGATCGTCAGCACCGACAGCGTCGGAATCGCGTTGCGGTACGCATGGTGCTTGCGCAGCTTGTTCATGAACGATTCGACCAGTTCCACCGCGATTCTGTCGACCCGCTCGTCGTTGTTGCCGTACTGCGGATAGTCCCCTTCGATGACGAAATCAACCGCGATTCCCCGTTCGTCGCGCACCGGCCGCACCTTGGCGTACTTGATCGCGCTTAAGGAGTCGGCTGCGACCGACAGGCCGGCGATGCCGCATGCCATCGTGCGGACGATCTCCCGGTCGTGCAGCGCCATTTCCAGCCGCTCGTAGCAGTATTTGTCGTGCATGTAATGGATGACGTTGAGCGTGTTCATGTAAAGCCCGGCCAGCCATTCCAGCACCTCGTCGTAATTGGCGGCCACTTCCTCGTAGTCGAGCGTCTCGCCCGTAAGCGGCGCCAGCTTCGGCCCGACCTGGATGCCGAGCTTTTCGTCGACGCCGCCGTTGATCGCGTACAGCAGCGCCTTCGCGAGGTTCGCCCGCGCCCCGAAAAACTGCATCTGCTTGCCGATCCGCATCGCCGAAACGCAGCAGGCGATGCCGTAATCGTCGCCGAACAGCGGCCGCATCAGCTCGTCGTTCTCGTACTGGATCGAGCTGGTGTCGATCGACACCTTGGCGCAGTAATTTTTGAACGCCGCAGGAAGCCGCTCGGACCAGAGCACGGTCAGGTTCGGCTCGGGGGCCGGTCCCAGATTGTACAGGGTGTGCAAAAACCGGAACGAGTTGCGGGTGACGAGCGGCCTCCCGTCCAGCGCCATGCCGCCGATCGATTCCGTCACCCAGGTCGGATCGCCGCTGAACAGCTCGTTGTACTCGGGCGTGCGAAGGAATTTGACCAGCCGCAGCTTCATGACGAAATGGTCGACCAGCTCCTGCGCCTCCGCTTCCGTCAACGTGCCTTCGGCCAAATCCCGCTCGATGTAAATATCGAGGAAGGTCGAGACGCGGCCGAGGCTCATCGCCGCCCCGTTCTGCTCCTTGATGGCGGCCAGGTAGGCAAAGTACAGCCACTGGAACGCTTCGCGGGCGTCGGCCGCCGGAGCCGAGATGTCGAAGCCGTACGACGCCGCCATCGCCTTCAGCTCCTGCAGGCTGCGAATCTGCTCGGACAGCTCCTCGCGCTGCCGGATGACGTCCTCCGACATCGCGCAGACCTCCAGCTCGCGCAAATCGTTCCGCTTGGCTGCAATCAGCCGGTCGACGCCGTAAAGCGCCACCCGCCGGTAGTCGCCGATGATTCGCCCGCGCCCGTAGGCGTCCGGCAGGCCGGTGATGATGCCGGCTTTGCGGGCCGTCCGCATTTCCGTCGTGTAGGCGTCGAACACGCCCTGATTGTGCGTTTTGCGGATGTCGGTAAACAGCCGGATCATCTCGTCCGGCAGCTTGTAGCCGTAGGCTTTGCAGGCGTCGACCACCATCCGGATCCCGCCGAACGGCTGGACCGCCCGCCGCAGCAGCGCATCGGTTTGCAGGCCGACGATCTTCTCCTTGTCCTTGTCGATGTAGCCCGGCGCATGGGACGTGATCGTGGACACGGTGTTCACGTCGACATCCAGAACCCCGCCGTTTTCCCGTTCCTGCCGCATCAGTTCGAGCACCTGCGCCCAAAGCGACAGCGTCGCCTCCGTCGGCGGAGCGAGAAACCGCTCGTCGCCCGTGTACGGAGTGACGTTCAAGGTGATGAACCCGGCCGTATCGATTTTCTCCTGCCATTCGCCCGCCTTGAAGCCTCTCCAGGGATCGCGGCCGGACCGCGCCGCGCCCCGCACTCCTTCCTCAAGCATCGCCATAAGAAAACACCTCCTGAAAAAAGTAGATTCGGGTCAAAACCTGCCGTAATACGCGTTCCGGTAAAGCTCGGCGAGCTCCGCCACGAGCGGCATCCGCGGATTGGCGGTCGTGCACTGGTCCTCGAACGCCCGTTCCGCCAGTTCATCCACCTTCGCTTCGAAGTCTTCCGGAGAAATGCCGAGATCGGCGAACTTCTTCGGAATGCCGAGCGACCGGTTCAGCCTCCTGACCGCCGCGACGAGGCTGTTCACGCCCTCTTCCGTCGTCTTGGCCGGAAGCCCGAGCATCCTGGCGATATCCGCATAGCGCTCGTCGGCGACAAAACGGCCGTATTTCGGAAACGAAGCGAACTTGGTCGGTTTTTGGGCGTTGTACTTGATCACGTGCGGCAGCAGGATCGCGTTCGTTCGTCCGTGGGCCGTATGGTACTCGCCTCCCCACTTGTGAGCCAAGCTGTGGTTGATGCCGAGAAAAGCGTTGGCGAACGCCATTCCGGCGATCGTCGAGGCATTGTGAATTTTTTCACGAGCAATTGCATCCGAAGTGTGGAACGACTTTTCGAGATTGCCGAACACGAGCCGGATCGCCTGCAGCGCCAGACCGTCCGTAAAGTCGTTCGCCATAACCGATACGTACGCTTCGATCGCATGCGTCAGCACGTCCATTCCCGTATCCGCGACCGCGGTTTTCGGCAGGGTGTATACGAATTCCGGGTCGACGATCGCGACGTCCGGCGTCAGCTCGTAATCGGCCAGCGGGTATTTCGTATGGCCCTTCGCCCTGTCGGTAATGACGGCGAACGACGTCACTTCCGAGCCGGTGCCCGACGTCGTCGGGATCGCGACGAACTTCGCTTTGCGGCCGAGCCGGGGATACTTGTAGACGCGCTTGCGGATGTCGAGGAATTTCTGCTTGAGCGCGTCGAATTCGGTATCGGGGTATTCGTAAAAAAGCCACATCGCCTTCGCGGCATCCATCGGCGAGCCCCCGCCGAGCGCGATGATGCAGTCCGGCTGAAACGCGCGCATCAGCGCCGTTCCCTTTTCTACCGTGCCGGTGGACGGATCGGGCTCGACGTCGGCAAACACTTCGATGTTGACGGGCGTTTTGCGTTTCCGCAAATAATACTCGACCCTTTCCGCGTATCCCAGCTTCAGCATCGTCGCATCGGTGACAATGAGCACGCGGGAGATGTCCGGCATTTTCTCCAAGTACCGCGTCGCGCCCCGTTCGAAATAAATTTTCGGAGGCACTTTGAACCACTGCATGTTCACCGTCCGCCTCGCCACCCTCTTTACGTTGATCAGGTTGACCGCCGACACGTTGGCCGTCGTCGAATTGCGCCCGTACGAACCGCAGCCGAGCGTAAGGGACGGCAGGTTCGTATTGTAAATGTCGCCGATGGCTCCGTGCGTGGCCGGCGCGTTGACGAGGACGCGTCCGGTCTGCAGCCGCCGCGCGAACGCCTCGACCGCTTCTTCGTTCCGCGAATGGATGACCGAGGTATGCCCCATCCCGCCGTAAGCGACGATTTCGGCCGCGCGCTCGATGCCTTGACGGACGTCCGGCACAGTGTAAAAGGCCAGGATCGGGCTCAGCTTTTCGGCCGAGAGCGGCCACGCGTCCCCGACTCCGTCGAGCTCGGCCACCAGAATTTTGGTTCCGGCAGGCACGTCGATCCCCGCCATCTCCGCGATTTTCTCCGCGGGCTGGCCGACGATCGCCGGGTTGACGGCGCATGTTTCCGGGCGGATCGCGAGCCGCGACAGCGCCTCCGTCTCTTCCTTGTTCAGAAAGCGGCAGCCGTATTCCTTCATCAGCCGGCGAACCGGATCGCATACGGCCTCCTCCACGATGACCGCCTGCTCGGACGCGCAGATCATGCCGTTGTCGAACGTCTTGGACAAAATGAGGTCGGTCACCGCCTGCTTCAAATCGGCCGACTTCTCGATCAGGCAGGGCACGTTGCCGGGACCGACGCCGAGCGCGGGTTTGCCGGTGCTGTAGGCGGCCCTGACCATCGAGGCGCCTCCGGTCGCCAGCACGAGCGCAACGCCCGGGTGGTTCATGAGCGCCTGCGTCGCCTCGACCGACGGGGATTCGATCCATTGGATGCAGTGCTCCGGAGCCCCCGCCTTCACGGCCGCGTCGCGCATCGTCCGCGCCGCCTCCGCGCTCGAGCGCTGGGCGGAGGGATGAAAGGCGAAGATAATCGGGTTGCGCGTCTTGGCGGCGATCAGCGATTTGAATATCGTCGTCGAGGTCGGATTCGTCACCGGCGTCACGCCGGCGATCACCCCGACCGGTTCCGCGACTTTCCGATAGCTTTCGTACGGGTTGTCTTCGATGACGCCGACCGTTTTGACGTGCTTGATGCTGTGATAAACGTATTCCGAGGCAAACAGGTTTTTGATGATTTTGTCCTCGTATACGCCGCGCCCCGTCTCTTCCGCCGCCAGCTTCGCCAGCGGCATGTGCCGGTCCAGCCCCGCAAGCGCCATCGCCCGCACGACGGAATCGACCTGCTCCTGATCCAGCCGCATATAGGCCTCCAGCGCCTGCAAGGCTCGGGAGACAAGCGCGTTCACCTCGTCGGCGGGCGATGCGGCCGGCGCCTCGCGTTTCGTGCTCTCTCTGGCTGCCATCGATCCACTCCCTCCTCGGCGCGAATGATCGTTTCGCCCTTAGATTAGCTCTCCGGCCGCATGGCCGCTATGAAGCAGATCACAGGGCGATCGCGCCGATCTTGTAAACCGGAAGCCGATCCCCATCTGCGCGAATTCGGTTTCCGTCACTTCGGCCCAGGCCAGGCGATTCGGCAAATCGGACAAACCGGCCGTCCCCTGTTCCGCCAACCGGACGATTTTGCCGGCGCAGGCGCAGTCGTACACCCCGTGCAACGGATACGGACCGCCCGCGTCCGAGGGCCAGGCGGCGTCCCAGCCGCCCGCCGCGCAACGGGCGAGCAGCACGCGGGCCGCGGCAGCGGACGGGTCCGGCATGCCGCTGTCCACGATCCAGGCGTACCGGGACTGCGCCAGCGACAGGCCGGCCGCCATGCCGCCGAGCGGTCCTCTGCCCGGCGCATAGTCGGTGACGATGCGCACGTCCCGGGGGACGATCGGCAAAAAGAGGCGCGGCGTATCGGTCGCCACCACGATTTCGCGGCACCACGGCCGCATCAGGCGGATTTGCCGCTCGAGCATCGTTTCTCCGCCGATCGGCCACAGCGCCTTGACTTCGCCGAACATAAAGCGGCCTTTGCCGCCGGCGAGGATGATTCCGCTTACGGAAGGAAAGACGGAGCCCGCCGGACAGACGTCCGGTTCGAATCCCCATGACGCCATCGTTCTGCGCTCCTCTCTGCAGGACTATGCACCGCTTTTGTTCCCACCTTCATTACACCCCGAAGCGGAGCGGGCAGGCAGTGACGGAAATCATTTTTCGCAAAAATCAGGGAATTCCCCGGCAAGATTCAGTCAATCCCCTCATAACGGCGTCGGATGCGTTCCACTACAATGAAAGTATCCGAACCGGAAGGAGCGTGCCTCACATGACCGCGACAGCCCGAATCCCGATCGGCAACAAAGGCTTGGAAGGAACGGCCCATTGTTTTTCGCCCGTCAACTTTGCCAGGCTGCAAAGCATCATGTACCGCAAACCGGCCGAAAAAGGCGCAATCCTGTTCTGGGAAGGCGATCCGGCCGACAATCTCCTCTTCGTCCGCAGCGGTCGGGTGCGCATAACGAAAACGGCGGAAAACGGCCGCCATATCACCCTTTACCTGCTTCAAAGCGGGGATTTGTACGGTCAGCCCGATCCGTCGGGCCGCCCGGTTCACGCGTTTAACGCGGAGGTGCTCGAACCGGGGGAAATCGGCGTCATCCGCTGGTCCGATCTGGAAGTGCTGCTGTGGCAGCACGGCGATTTTGCGATCGAGTTCGTGAAATGGATGGGGCTGATGCACCGTTTGACGCAGACGAAGTTCCGCGACCTGATGATGTACGGCAAAGCGGGAGCGCTCTGCTCGCTTTTGATTCGCCTGTGCAATTCCAACGGTGTGCCGGATGCCGACGGAACGCTGATTTCCTTGAAAATCAGCCATGCCGAGCTGGCGGACATGATCGGAGCGACGCGGGAATGCGTCAACCGCATGCTGTCCAAGTTTCGCAAGGAGCATGTCGTTCTCGTCAAGGACGGGCACCTGGTCGTCCGAAATCTCGATTACTTGCGCGACGTTTGCCAATGCGAAAATTGCCCGAAAGAAATTTGCCGAATGTAGCTTTGGGGTTGAAAATCGCTTCCGTATATTTATAATTGTAATTGTATATTTATACTGAAGCGACAGGAAGTGAACGCCCGTGATCGAGCACGGCAGCCGTCTTGCAAAACGGCAGAACGGATGTACGCCTTTGGCTCCGGAGGCTTTGAACGACGCCTGCGGGCGGACGGCGGCGGGCGAACGCATCGAACAGCTTACGGTGAACGCCTGGCCGGGACTGCGCGAATTTGTCCATAACGGCTGGCTGATCCGTTTGTCCGACGGCTTTACGAAACGCGCCAACTCCGTTCAGCCGCTATGGTCCGGAGCAGGCGCGGATGGGGATATACGGGAGAAAATCGGGTACTGCGAGGAGATCTACCGGAACGCGGGGCTGACGGCTCTGTTCAAAATTACGCCCTTTTCCGCACCGGCCAATCTGGATCGGCTCCTGCAGGCGTACGGCTACGACCGGATCGAACCTTCAAGCGTAAGGACCGTTCCGCTCAGCGGTCTGGCGCGGCCGGCATCGGACGGCATCGAGATCGAACGCCGCTTGTCGGGCCGCTGGCTGTCGCTTGTCGCCGATTGGCTGCGCTATTCGGACGAACAGGCGTCCGCCGCGGAACGAATTATGAATGCGGGGCCCGACGCCAAAGCATTCTTTACGCTGTTGCATAAGTCGGAGCCGGTAGCCTGCGGCATGGGCGTGATCGAGGACGGATATGTGGGGCTTTATGAAATCGTCACCCGGCCGGACTGCCGGAACCGGGGATTCGGGAAGCAGTTGCTGCTTCATATCCTGCATTGGGGAGCGGGCAACGGCGCGCACACCGGCTACCTTCAAGTCGCCGATTCGAACGCGTCCGCCATCCGGCTGTACGACAAGCTGGGCTTCAAAAAGGTGTACGCGTATTGGTATCGCCGAAGAGGGTGCGGCTGACGGTGACGGCAAGGCAGAAAAAAACGGCCGAAGCGGCCGATAGGGCCGCAACGACCGTTTTTCCCGAAATCGCCGTTTGAATCAGGCAGATCCGCCTCATTCCTTGATCAGCGACAAAAATTCCGACCGCAGCGTCGAGCTGTTGCGGAACTGGCCGCGCACGGCCGAGGTCACCGTTTTGCTGCCCGGCTTCTTGACGCCGCGCGAGCACATGCACAAGTGCTCCCCCTCGACGACGACCATGACGCCGTGAGGCTCAAGCTTCTCCTCGAGAATATCCGCGATTTGCGACGTGATCCGCTCCTGCACCTGCAGCCTCCGCGTCACCGCCTCGACGAGCCGGGCGAGCTTGCTCAGGCCCGCGATTTTTCCGCTCGGAATATAGCCGATATGCGCCTTGCCGAAAAACGGCGCCATATGATGCTCGCATTGGCTGTAATAAACGATGTCCTTGACAATGACCAGCTCTTCGTGCTGCTCGTCAAACGTCACCCCGAGCACATCGCGAGGGTCCACTTCGTAACCCGCAAATATTTCCTCATACATCCGCGTTACGCGCGCAGGGGTTTCAAGCAGTCCCTCCCGCTTGACATCCTCGCCGATCAGCTTCAGAATTTCCCGCACATGATACTCGATCTGTTCGCGGTTGCGCGCCACGCTGGAATTCGAATAATCCTTCACACCGGCCAACGGATTCTCCTCCTTATGCCGCAAGTTCCGGCAAGCGGCGCCCGATCCCGCGGCGAACGGATACCCGCCTTATTTGCGGCGGGGTCCGGATTTTTGTTTTTGAAGCATTTGCTGCGCTCGCTGCAGCTGCTGTTTGTTCATATTGTAACCCATCTGCTTGGCCATCTTTTGGAGCATTTCCGGGTCGTTCTGAATGCGGGTCATTTGTTTTCTCAAATAAAAAACCCCGAAAACAAATCCGAGCACAACGCCGACAAGCAGCGTGATAATCGGGATAATGATGTTCCAGACGTTCAAACTCGTTCCCTCCGACATTTAAGATCAACATGAAGCCGGTCCATTGCGGCGCAGACAAAAATCAAATTCAGCCGTTCTCTATCCTTTGCGGATCGCGACACCACGCCCTCGGGACCATTTTCCTATGATAGCACGACCCCGGGCGGCAGGGCAAATCCGACCCGTCCCGCCGTCAGAGCAGCACAGCTTCGATAAAAATCGTCGGGTGCTGCGACAAGTCGATCTCCGTTGCCCCGATCGCCTCGTCCCCGGATTTGTCGATGACGCGCACGATCGGCCTGCCCGGCAGCCCCCGGTGCTGTCCTACGACGACGCCCGTCTGCCGGTTGGACAGCCGTACCGAAATGCCGTTGGGGTAAACCGAGACGATCCGCAAAAACTCGATCAGCACCGACCGGTCGAGCTGCGTTTCGGAAAGCGCGTTTAACCGTTCGATCGCTTCATGCGGAAGAATCCGTTTGCCTTCGGACAGATCGTACAGCAGATTGTCGTATGTATTGGCGACGGCCACGATTTTGGAGTAGAGATGGATTTCGTCGCCGGTCAGTCCGCGCGGCTGGCCCGTGCCGTTCACCCATTCGTGATGCTGGAACGCGACGTGGGCCGAGAGCAGGCTGTACTCCCGCTTCATTTTCAGCATTTCGAACCCGCGCCACGCGTGATGGAAACGGCCCTCCTCTTTCTCCCTTTCCGGAGCGTCCAGCTTGCCGATGTCGTGCAGCAACGCCCCGATGGCCAGTTCCTTGAGCTGAATCATGTTCAGTCCCATATTCAGGCCGACAAGCGTGGACATCATGCAGACGTTCATGGCGTGAATATACATCGCATTGTCGGCGGTGCGAATGTCCGACAGCTGCACCAGCACGTTTTGATTCCGCATCACGTCCTCCAGCAGCTGATTGACCGACATGCTGATCGCCTTGGCGTTAAACGGTTTTCCCGAGCGCAGCGCATCGAACGCCTCCGACATCTGCTTGATGACGGCATGCTTGGTCGTTTCGGACAGCACTTCCTCGATCGTCACGTCCTGAAACGTCGGATCGCTTATGTATACCATTGTGACGCCCAAGCGTTTAAGCGTGCTAATCATAAATACCGTTAACTGCACCCCTGCCGAGAGGAGTACCGTCCCGTTCGCCGAAAAAATCGTCCTGCCGAGCGTCTGTCCCGGCTCAACCGCTTCGATATCGACCAGTTTCATTCGTTTTCTCTCCCTGTCTGAGCATGCTGAACAGCGGGTAAACGCCTCAAAACCCTTAGCCTTAATAATGTCGGCAAATGAGCCCGAAATTTGAAGCTCGCCGCGCTCCCGCAGACGGAAAATCCATTATCGGCCGGGGGCGGCCGCAGCGCCCTCCAGCCGAAGCAGCTGCTCTTTGACCGGAAGCCCTCCCCCGTAGCCCACCAAAGCTCCGTTGGAACCGATGATCCGATGACACGGCACGATGATCGGCACCGGATTCCGGTTATTGGCCCCGCCAACCGCCCTTACCGCCTTTGGCTGCCCGATGGAAGCGGCGATGTCGCGGTAGGAAGCGGTGCTGCCGTAAGGCACGTCGAGAAGGGCCTTCCATACGTTCCGCTGAAAGGCGGTGCCGCGCAAATCGAGCGGCAGCTTGAATGCCGTCGCATTTCCCCGGAAATAATCGGACAGCTGGCGAACGGCTTCCGCGAGAACCGGGTCGCCGTCGGCGCGAACCAAGGCGAAATCCCGCCACCATTGCCGCGCCCACGCCGCTACCGCGGTTTCGCGTTCGTCCAGGCCGCCGAATTCCAGCCGGCATATGCCGTCCTCCGTCCGGCATAACAGCAGCGTTCCAACCGGCGTGTCAAGCTCCGTCCACTTTAATTCGGCCTTGGCTTCCCGAAGACTGTTCAGCGCTCTCGTTCGCATCCGATCGCCTCCTTTTGATCTGCCGCCGTCTTTTCGGCTTCCGGCGCCTCCGGCGTCTTGCGCTTTCCGGGCCGCCCCCGGATTGCGCGGCCGGCGCCGGACGCCTGCTCCAGCGCCCGGCGGGCCGCCTCTTGCACCCGCTCGTCGGCATCCGTCTCAATCGCCTCGCGCAGCGCGGCTTCCGCCTCGCCTCCGCCGATCCGGCCCAGCGCCCACGCCGCCGTCGCGCGCAGCTCGTAGCGCGGGTCCTCGCGCAGAACGGCCGCGATGTCCGGCACGGACTCCCGGTCGCGGAAGTTGCCCAGTCCGATCAGCGCGTTGCGCTGGATCGGCTTGCGGCCGCGCCAGGAGGCGGCGCTCGATCCGAATTTTTCCTTGAATTCGCGGTTTCCCATCTTCAGCAGCGGCCGAAGCAGCGGCTTCGCCACTTCCGCGTCGGGAATGAGCTCCGCGTGCTGGCGGGCGTCTTTTCCCCGGTTGACGGGACAAACGATCTGGCACGTATCGCAGCCGTACAACCGATTGCCGATCTTGAGCATGACCTCCTCGGAGAGGGTTCCTTTCGTCTGGGTCAGAAACGATATGCACTTTTGAGCGTCCAGCTCGCCCGGCCCGACCAACGCGCCGGTCGGACAGGCATCGATGCAGCGGGTGCATTCTCCGCAACTGTCCTCGACCGGCTTGTCCGGCGGCAGCGGCAGGTTGGTGATCATCTCGCCGAGATAAACCCACGAACCCCATTCGCGGGTCAGGATCATCGTGTTTTTGCCGCTCCAGCCGATGCCGGCCCGCTCCGCCACCGCGCGGTCCGACAGCGCGCCCGTATCCACCATCGACAGGGTGCGCGCTTCGGGAACCCGTTCCGCCAGCCAATCGGCCAGCCGTTCCAGCCTGCGGTTCAGCACGCGGTGATAGTCCTCTCCCCAGGCCGACCGCGACAGAATGCCGCGCCGCAGACCCGGTTCGGACATCGGCGGAGCATGCAGCTTGGACGGATACGCGACGGCAATCGCGATGATGGAACGGGGGTTGTCGAACAGCAAAGCGGGATTCGTCCGCTTGTCCAGATCCGGCTCCTCGAATCCCGATTCCCTCCCCAGCTCCCGGTGGCGGATGAGCCGTTCCTTCAGCTCCGTGAACGGATCGGCCGACGCGACCCCGATTTTGTCGATGCCAAGCCCCGGAGCCGCCTCGATCATTTCCTGCTTCAAGCGCTGCCAGAACTCCGCGCCGCGAGGCGGGGAAGAGTCCACGCCGTTCAGGTTGTCCATGCTGTTCGTGTTGTTCATGTTCGTGTTGTTCATGTTCGTGTTGTTCATGTTCGTGTTGTTCATGCTGCTCATACTGTTCATGCCGTTCCACCTCCCATCGTCTTCGTATCCGTTTTTTGCAAACCCGCTGTTATTCTGCCAGGCGATTCGCTCATGCGCGTATGCGCGAAACCGTTGGTCGCATGCCGAAAAATTCGGTTGAAGATCGGCGCTTATGCGCCAGGCCTTCGACGAGCGTATAAATTTGTGCGAATTCCCGCCCGCCGGGGCTGCCGGCTTGCGTCTTAAAGCCTAGCCCAGCGCGTAATCGGCCACAGAATCGCTTCCGCCTTCCCGATGATCAGGCTTTCCGGCACTTCTTTAAACGTCCGGCTGTCCTTGCTCGCGCCGAAGCGGCGATTGTCTCCCATGACGAAATAATGGCCTTCGCTCACCGTCACCGGCCCGAAATCGCCGTCTTCGATGGCCGAATCGGTATAAGGTTCCACCTTCAGTTCGCCGTTAATGTACAGCTGGCCGCCGCGGATTTCCAGCGTATCGCCGGGCATGCCGATAATGCGCTTAACGAGCAGCGGCTTGCGGTCGGGACCTTCGCTCGGATCCCGCAGGATCACCACGTCCCCCCGCTCCGGGTGCCCGAATTCATAGGAAATCTTGTTGATGAACAGCCATTCCTTTTCGTAGAGCGTCGGCTGCATCGAGATGCTCTTGACGGTCGACAATTGAAACACGAATGCCCGCAGCAAGAACACGATGATCAGCGCGATGACCAGCGCTTTTGCCCAATCCAGCGCCTCCTTGACCCAAGCCGGCCTGGCGGGTCGGGATGCGCGGGCCTTGCCCGGCGGGACGGAATCGGGAGCGGAACGGTGCTCGTTCATGGAAGGCGATCTCCTTTATCGGAATTTTGGCTTTTCCATTCGGCGTAATACCGGAGGACTTCCGCGTCTTCGAACGGCGCCGCCTGCTCGGAAATGCGCTTCTGAAGCTGCTTAAGCCCTTCCTCCGCCCGCATGCGGACGATCGGGCTGTAGCGGTATTCCTTTTTGTGGCGGTCGTATTCGTCCCGATCGAGTTCTTCCCAGCCGCCGTCCGGAAACAGCACCACGTCCAGATCGTAATCGATGTACGTCAGCACGTTGTCATACCGGCACGGCGGGGAAGAGACGTTGCAGTAATAGCGAATGCCTTTATCCTCCAGCAGAGCCACGACGTTAAACCATTGATCGGGTATAAAAAAAGAAACCGCAGGAACGCGGCTTACCCACTCCTTGCCGTCCGCTTCCCGTATCGTCGTCCGGTCGTTGACGAAAACCCACATCGATTGTTCCGCATGGCCGGGGTGAAGCAAACGGTCCGGCACCTGCCAGTTTTCCAGCCAGATCCGGTGCAGCGAGCCGTTGTTTTTAAAGCTTTTGATGATGCACCTTTCGTAAAATAAAGAGGACCTCTCCCCGCTGCGCTCCATGTCGCGCCACCTGCCCGGAAACCGATTCAATTTACTATAAGAAAAGCATATCTTATGGCCAAAAGCAACCGCCTTTCAGCGGCGCCTCTACGGCACGTAAGATATGCTTTCCTTATTGAGAACCCGGCGCGTCCGTGCGCCCGTTTGGCCATTGTCCGGTTTTATCCCGCCACGATCGACAGCGGCTTGCTCAGCTTCACCCTGTCCGGAGCATCGACGAGCCGCTCGTAAAAGGGCAGCAGATGCTCGTTATGCTTGTCCAACGCGACCAGAACTTTCAGCACGTTGCGCTGGCGGAATCTCTGGTTCATCGCCGTCATCAGCGACCGCCCGACCCCGCGGCGGCGATGGTCCGGATGGACCGCAATCCGGTACACGTAACCGTTCTGCCTGTCAATCGTTCCGATCATTACGCCCACAAGAGAACCTTCATCTTCCGCAACAAGAATCAACTCGCTGTCCCAGGACAATTGGCGGGCGAACGCCTTTAACGTTTCCTGGCAACACTCTTCCGACAAGGAAACTTCCAGAAGCTCGGAAACAGACCGGTAATCCGACAGTTGGAAAGCACGAATTCTCATGTTAAAACTCCCCGGCTTGAGATAGGATGGTGATTCATTAGCGGCGTATTAACGTAAGCTTAATTTTACGACAAATTTCCGAAAATTTCTCCCCCCTTTGTAAAGAAAACATAAATTTTTTTTTGATTTTCGCCAAATTTCCCTTGAAAACGCTTAAATTAAAACGCTTTTTGTAACTGTTTCTCTAAAATCTGCCTTTAACGCGCGTTTTGAGAGATTTTTAACCCATTAGGCCGTCGCCGCCGGGCACCCCCCTGTGATCCGGATCATTGTTCGCGCATAAATCTCGTATCAAGGATTCATCGGCTCTGACGGCAGAAAAAGGAATGAAAAAAGGGAAAACGGGGCATGTTAAGCCGGGGACGGACGATGGGAAACGGACGGAAACCGGGAAACCCGGAAGGAAGCCCGTGAATCCGACTTTCTAAACATACTTGTTGATTTAATTACGTAAATCAGGGATAATAAGAGGCAGGTTACATATTCCGAATTCAAGGAGGTTTTCATCATGGCACATGTACTTCCCCCGCTTCCGTATGCGAAGGACGCTCTGGAACCGTACATCGACGCGACGACGATGGAGATCCACCACGATCGCCACCACAACACCTACGTAACGAACCTGAACAAGGCGCTCGAATCCGCGCCCGAACTTGCAAACAAAAGCGTTGAAGAGCTGATCTCCGACCTGAACGCCGTTCCGGAAAGCATCCGCACCGCCGTTCGCAACAACGGCGGCGGCCATGCGAACCACTCCCTGTTCTGGGAAACGATCGGCCCCAACGGCGGCGGCGCTCCTACCGGCGCGCTGGCTGCAGCCATCGACAGCGAACTGGGCGGCTTCGAAAAGTTCAAAGAAACGTTCTCCAACGCCGCTGCGACCCGCTTCGGTTCCGGCTGGGCTTGGCTTGCGCTGGGCAAAGACGGCAAGCTGAAAGTATACAGCCTGCCGAACCAAGACAGCCCGCTCATGGAAGGCGACACGCCGCTGCTCGGCCTGGACGTTTGGGAGCACGCTTACTACCTGAAATACCAAAACAAACGCCCGGACTACATCGCCGCTTTCTGGAACGTAGTCAACTGGGAAAAAGTCGGCGCTCTGTACGACGCCGCGAAAAAATAAGTTTCCGCTTAGCAAAAACGCCAGCATTCGCTGGCGTTTTTGCTGCGACGCATAGCCGCCATGTAGTCCGTCCAGTACCCTACATCGCCTCCGTCCACGGTGCTCAACCGCCATGTAGTCCGTCCAGCACCCTACATCGCCTCCGTCCACGGTGCTTAACCGCCATGTAGTCCGTCCAGTACCCTACATCGCCTCCGTCCACGGTGCTCAACCGTCATGTAGTCCGTCCAGTACCTCACTTGGCTCCGAGCCGGCTATATTGGATTTTCTGCAGGATACGGGCTCCTTTCGCCTTTTTCCGGAACGTATGTTGTATTTTTTCCAATGAAAAAGCCCGAAAGCCGTGCGGATTCGGCTTCTTCGGGCCAAATAACTGGATATTTCCAACATAGACCGGCTTTCGTCGCCTGAACGGCGCATTCGATTGGAGTTTTTCCAATATAGACGCGTAGCCGAGTCGCAATGGACGCGTAACCCATAGACGTGTAACCCATAGACGCGTAATCCATAGACACGTAGCCTATAGACGCGTAACCGAGTTGCTCTATAGCCACGCCGGGAATATAGACGCATAGGCTGCGGCTGCTCAGACCGCGGTGGTGTACGGCGAATAACCGGTTCGGCAACCGGCAGAGCGCTTGGAAACCGTTCATCGGCCGGTCGCGTTTTCGGGAACGGACTTGAAGCCGGCGCAGGTTTAAGCCTGCGTGTCCGCTAGCGTGCCTGCCGGGCAAAATAATCGCCCAGAATTTTGCGGAACACGTTGGGCCACGCCAGCGCTTCGAACTCCTCCCGGTTCACCCAGCGGTATCGGTCCGGCGTCGGCGGAACCGGTCCGTCGCTCGTTCCCGCTCCGTACAAAGCCGAATGCTCGCGAACCGCCGCCTGCCCGCGGCCTTGGCCCGCCGGGAGCGCAAACTCGGCGCCGTCCGCCTCCCACACGCGCAGAAACCAGTGCAGGTGCGAGAATACGTGCTCCGCCTCGCCGACATAGCGGCGCGGATGCACGCGCAGCCCCTCGGCGGCCAGAGCGCCGGCGAGCCAGTCGGGGCCGGCCTCGTCCGACTGCCACGATTCGGCATCGGCCGCCTCCACATGCGGCAGCTCCCACATCCGCGCGAGCAGCCCCCGCTCCGGCCGCTGCCGCACCAGCACCCGGCCGTCCGGCCTCGCCGCAAGCACCGCGAGCCTGTGCTGCGGCTTCGGCGGTTTCGCCCGGCTCTTGACGGGAAGCTCCGTCTCCCGGCCCGCCAGCCTGCCCGCGCAGTGCTCCATCACCGGGCAGGTCAGGCAGTGTGGGGAACGCGGCGTGCAGACGAGCGCGCCCAGCTCCATCAGCGCCTGGTTGAAATCGCCGGCCGCTCCTTCGGGGATGAGTTCCTCCGCCAGAACCTCCATTTTGGCGCGCGTCGAAGGGCGGGCGATATCGTCGTCGATGCAGAAATAACGGGACAGCACGCGCATCACATTGCCGTCCACCGCCGGAACCGGCCGGTTAAACGCGATGCTCATGATCGCCCCCGCCGTATACGGCCCGACGCCTTTGAGCCCGGACACCGCATCCTTATCGTCCGGCACGCGGCCCCCGTACCGCTCGGTCACCTGCTTGGCGGCCGCCTGCAGGTTGCGCGCGCGCGAGTAGTAGCCGAGCCCTTCCCACAGCTTGAGCACTTCCTCCTCCGGCGCTTCCGCCAAGTCGCGAACGGTCGGAAACCGCTCCACGAACCGGTTGAAGTACGGGATCACCGTGTCCACCCTCGTCTGCTGAAGCATGATTTCCGATACCCAGATGTGGTACGGGTCCCGGCTTCGGCGCCAGGGCAAATCCCGTTTCGACGCCCGGTACCATTCCAGCAGCCCGAGGGAAAAATACCTTTTCAGCTCGATCTCGTTCATCCGCTTCCGCAGCGGCCCCCTCTCGCTTCTTATTCGCCGTCTCCCGAGCCCGGCCAGCCTCCCGCCAGCTTGCGGTAGCGGCTCGGCGTCAGCCCCGTGTGCGCCTTGAACATCCGGGAGAAATAATAAATTTTCATGCCGATCCGGTTCGCCACGTCCGAGACGTTGCATTCCGGGTCAAGCAGCAGGGTCCGGGCCAGTTCCATCCGCCGCTGGTTGACGTACTGGATCGGGGAGCACCCCATCATGCTTTTGAAAAAGACGATAAAATAGTTCGGGTGCAAAAAGACTTGGCGCGCCAGTTCCTCCACGGTCAGATTCTCGCCGAGATGATCGTCTATGTACTGCAGCACCGTTCCGATTTTCTCCATCTCCTGGCTCGGCGCCTTGTCGGCCTTGGTTGCATCCTCCGGCAAATGCTCCAGAAAGACGCTGATCAGCTCAAGCATCGCCGCTTTCATCCGGAGCTTGGAGGTCAGGCCCGATTGGGCCGACAGCGCCGTGATCGTGTCCAGCAGCCGCTGCGCATCCGCCGTCTCCGCATGCACCGTATAAGGCAGCCTGAGCATCCGGTACAGATTCCAATCGCCGTAGCCGTCGCGAAAGTGGCACCATTTGTATACCAGCTCCGAGCCCGCTTCCGCCGCAATTTCGTGTTTCGTTCCCGCGAAAATCAAGCTGCAGTCGCCGGGCTTGAGCGCGGTTTCGCCGTTTTCGAGCAGCAGCTTGCCTTCGCCTTTGACGACAAGGATAAACCGGTTGCAATCGTATGCGTCCAAACCGCCGGCGCGGTTGTCTTTCGCGACCGCCGTAGTCTCCGACGCGGCCGTCACCTCCACCTGCATATGTTCGAGATGATGCATCAATATGGTAAAATAAGAACGGGCCATTTGTACTCCTCATGCTGTCTGAAATGATCTGCTCATACAAAGCTCCATTTTATAATAAGAAATCCCGAAGGAGAAGAGCGAATTGTCGACGACTCCCGCAACCGCACGATTTTCAATGTTCAAAAAGACCGTTCCGCTCATTGCGGCCGCGGGCTTGTTCGCCCTTCTCGCCGCCTGCGGAAAGAGCGGCTCCGATACGGCAACGAGCCCGAGCCCGAAGCTCGAAGGGCCGAAGGAGACGGTCGCCCTGTACCGGAGCAACTGCATCTCCTGCCACGGGGCGGAACTGGAGGGCAAAATGGGCGACTCCACCAACCTTCAGCATGTCGGGGGCAAGCTGACCCAAGAGCAGATCCGCCGGCAAATCGCCGAAGGACGCGATCTCATGCCGGCGTTCAAGGATCGGCTGACCGCCGAACAGATCGACGCTCTCGCCTCCTGGCTGGCGGGGCGCCGCTAAAGAAGCCTGCCCGACCGCCCGGAAGGCAAAACAAAACCCGGCCGTCCCGCAAGGCGTCCGGGCCTTTCATGACTTTTGCTCCACAATCGCCGTTGCGGCGGCGGCGTTCCGTTCGTGCGTAATCGCCACATGGATGGCGTACCGTTCCGCGGCCAGACCCAGCCGCAACCACGCTTCGGCGGACAAGCGGCACACCGGCCGGCCGGCCGGATCGGGCAGCACCTCGATGTCGCGAAAGCCGACGGCCGCGCCGATGCCGCAGCCCAGCGCCTTCGCCACCGCTTCCTTGGCGGCGAAGCGCCCGGCGGCAAACTCGGCGGCCCTTCGCTTGGGCAAAGCGCTGCAGCGTTCCCGCTCGGCGTCGGTCAGCACGCGGGCGGCGAACCGTTCGCCGGCCCTCCCGTCCAGCACCGCTTCCATCCGCCGGAGATCGACGATGTCCAATCCGATTCCGACAATCATAGGACGGCGGTCAAATGCCCGGAATCGGCTGACGCTTGTGTTCGGTGCGGCGGTAGTGCCGCTCCAGAATTTCCTTTGCCGCCGGGTCGATGTCCTTGCCTTCGAGATAGTCGCTGTTCGCCTCGTACGAAACGCCGAGCTCGCCTTCGTCCGTCTGTCCTTCCCATAATCCGGCCGTCGGCGCCTTGTCCACCACTTCCGCCGGCACGCCGAGCCGCCGCGCAATCTGGCGGATCTGGCGCTTGTTCAGCGAGCTTAGCGGCGTAATGTCCACCGCTCCGTCGCCCCACTTCGTAAAGAACCCGGTCAGCGCCTCGGAAGCGTGGTCGGTCCCGACCACCAGCAAATTCAGATCGAAAGCGAGCGCATACTGGATGACCATTCTCGTGCGCGCCTTGATGTTGCCTTTGCCCCCGCGGCTGATATGCCGGTGGATGCCGAGCGATTTGAACGCGTATTCCGTCTCCAGCGCGATTTCGTCCACCGCTTCGGCGATGTTCGTCTCGACTTTGTGCGTCAGCTTGAACGCCTCCGCGACGGCGTAGCTGTGGTGGATGTCCTCCTGCTTGCCGTACGGCTGGAACACGCCGAGCGTGATGTACTCCTTGCCGGTTTCGGCGGACAGCTCATCCGTCGCCATCTTGCACAGGCCGGTCGCCACCGCGCTGTCCACGCCGCCGCTGATGGCGATCAAAAGCCCCGACGCCCCCGCCTTTTTGACGTAGTCCTTCAGAAAATCCACCCGGCGCCGAATCTCCTCGTCGACGTCGATGACCGGCTTCACGCCGAGCTTCGCGATAATTTCCTGCTGCAGGCTCATCGGATCACTCTCCGTTTGTTCCATAATTATGTAAACCGGGCGCCGTCCGCTTGCGGAGGCGCCAAAACTGCCGAAACGTTCAAAAAAAACCGCAAGTCCGTGGGACGAACCTGCGGGCTGTGCCGGCTTAGCGGCAGAAACGGTCGAACGCGGCCGTCAAATCGCCGGCAATCTCGCTTGCGCTGCGGTTCTCGATTTGGTGGCGCTCGATGAAATGCACGAGCTCGCCGTCCTTCAGCAGCGCGATCGACGGAGACGAGGGCGGATACGGCGCGAAATATTCGCGCGCCTTGGCGGTCGCTTCCTTGTCCTGGCCGGCAAATACCGTGTACAGATTGTCCGGCAGCACGTCGTGCTTCAGCGCCTCGGCGACCCCCGGCCGGGCTTGGCCTGCCGCGCAGCCGCAGACGGAGTTGACGACGACAAGCGTCGTTCCCTTGGCGTTCGACAGCGCCTCTTCCACCTCTTCCGGCGTTCTCAGCTCCTTAATTCCGAGCCTGGTCAGCTCGTCGCGCATCGGTTGGACCATGTCCAGCATATATCTTTCAAACGACATCGACATGATATCAGCCTCGCTTCCCGTGTCCGTGATTGCGGTTTGATCCGCTTGATTCATTATACCGCGATGCCGCAAGCACCGTCAAAACGCAAAACCCTGACTGCGCCGCCAGGGTCCGTCCGTTCTCGTTATGGTTCGGGTCTATTGCGCGGGTTCGCTCCGCCTTGCGTCTTCTCGTCTTGCCGGCCCTTTGCGGCAGGCGGATACCGTGCGCTGCCTCAGGGCTCGTCCAGCACCTCGGGTACGGGAAAACGGGGATCGGGATACGGAAGCCCTCCGGCGGCGAAATCGCCGTCTCTCTCGAACCGGTCCCGCTCCTTGCGGGCGCGAAAGCCGTTGCCATTGCTTGCGGCCGGGCCGGAATCCCGTCCCGCCCCCCGTCTCTCGTATCGTTTGCGATTTTCGGTCATGGCTTAAGCCTCCGCGTCCGGAGCTCAGGTCGAAGGACGATCCGGCCCGTCCAGTTTTTTGTCGTACCCGCGGTCAAGCGGGGAACGGTCGCGCTGCCGTTTTTTCTCGGGAACACGTTCTTCCTGGGAAGGGGATTTCGGATTGGACATGGGCGCATCCTCCTTGGTTGGATCATTCGCCCTTATTGTTGGCCAAGCGCGAGGCCATTATGCGTTTGTTGCGGCTTGCCGGAACGGATGCCGATGCGCCGGGGAAACGAACGGGCCTTTGGCCTGGACGCCGCTTTTCTTTGCGCTTCCTTAACGCTACAATATGAAAAATAAACCTCGAATTCAGGATTCGGAAAGCGAGAGCGAACGTGAGCAAAATGTGGGACGTTATCGTCATCGGCGGAGGGCCGGCGGGCCTGATGGCCGCGATCGCGGCGGCGGAGGGGGGCGCCCGGACGCTGCTGCTCGACAAGGGAGACAAGCTCGGGCGCAAGCTTGGCATTTCCGGCGGCGGACGCTGCAATGTCACGAACAATAAGGATGCGCAGGAGCTGATCCGCTATTTGCCGGGCAACGGGCGGTTTCTGCACAGCGCGCTGTCCCGCTTCGGAAGCCGGGAGATCGTCGCCTTTTTCGAAGGGCTTGGCATCGCCCTGAAAGAGGAAGATCACGGACGGATGTTTCCGGTTTCGGACCGGGCCAAAACGGTGGTCGACGCATTGGTCGGACAAGTCCGGCGCGCCGGCGTCGAAATCCGCGTTCATCAAAAGGTCGCAAAGGTGCTGTACGACGGCGGCCGGACGGCCGGCGTGCTGCTGGCGTCCGGAGAGAAAATCGCGTCTTCGTGCGTCATCGTGGCGACCGGCGGCAAGTCGGTGCCGCATACCGGCTCCACCGGCGACGGCTACGCGTGGGCGGAAGAAGCCGGACATACGATTACCGAGCTTTACCCGACGGAAGTGCCGATCACGTCCGGCGAGCCATGGATCAAGGAGCGGGAGCTGCAGGGGTTGTCGCTGCGGGACGTAAAGCTTACCGTTCTGGACGGAAGCGGCAAAAGCGTCGTCTCGCACGAAGGCGACATGATTTTCACGCATTTCGGCCTGTCCGGACCGGCGGCGCTCCGCTGCAGCCAGTTCGTCGTCAAGACGCTTCGGGCCGGCAAAGGCCCGGTAACGGTCGCGATCGATCTTTTTCCCGGGAAGCAGGCGGAAGAGCTCGCTTCCGGCTTGGGGACGGCGGCCCGCGCCGAGCCGCGCAAGGCGGCCAAAACGCTGGTCAAGGGCCTGTTGCCGGAACGGATGGTTCCGCTGCTGATGCGAAAGGCCGAGCTGGACCCGGAGATGGCCGCCGCGAACGTGTCCAAAGCCGCCTGGCTGAAGCTGGCGCAGCTATGCAAGAGCTTTCCGGTGCAGGCGACGGGGACGCTTTCCCTCGAGGAAGCGTTCATCACCGGAGGGGGTGTTAACGTCAAAGAGGTCCATCCCGCAACGATGGAGTCCAAGCGGATGCCGGGGCTGTATTTTTGCGGCGAAGTGCTGGACGTGCACGGCTATACCGGCGGCTACAACATTACCGCCGCGTTCGCGTCGGGACGGGCCGCGGGGACGGCGGCGGCGCAAGCATGCCGGGAAGCCAGCCGGCCGTAGCCGCTTATTTGCCGCCCGTAAACGTAATGCCCTGAACGAAAAACCGGTTGAAGAACACGTAGATCAACAGCGCCGGCAGCGTCATGATGATCGAGGCGGCCATAATATAGTTCCAGAAGCTGATGTACTGGCCCTTGAACGTGTTCAGCCCGACCGAGAGCGTAAACATCGCTTTGTCGGACATCAGCATGAGCGGCTTGAGGAACTCGTTCCACGCCCCCATGAAGATGAAGATCGTCTGCGCGGCAAGCGCGGGCTTGGCCAGCGGCAGCACGACGCGGAAAAACGTTCCGAACCGCCCAAGGCCGTCCAGCTCGGCCGCCTCCTCCAATTCCTTCGGGAAATTGATGAAAAACTGCCGCATCATAAAGATGTACGTCGCCTGCGCAGCCATCGGCACGATGATCGCCTGATAGCTGTTCAGCCAGCCGAGCTCTTTGATGATGAGATAACTCGGAATGATCGTCAGCTGTCCCGGAATCATGATCATCCCGAGAATGCTGTAGAACATCAGCGTGCTGCCCGGAAACTTGATGCGCGCAAGGGCATAGCCCGCCAGGGAGTTGAACAGCAGATTGAACACGGTGACGGACACGGCGATGAAGGCGCTGTTCAGGAACCATCTGCCGAACATCGGCTCCTGCTGCAATATCGTTTTATAATTGTCGAGCGTAAAATGCCTCGGAATCAGGTGCATGCCGCCGGAGACGATCTCGTGAAGCGGCTTGAACGAAGCCGACAAAGCCCACAGAAACGGCACGAACGTGACGATCGCGTATATCCCCAGAATGACGTAGACCAGCGGCCTGAGACGCGAAACCTTCGGACTCATTTTTCCCGCCTCCTTAATTCAGTTTCTCTTCCTTGAAAATCAGCCGCTGCACAACCGTAATCAGCATGATGACGACCGCCAGCACGAAGGCGAGCGCCGATGCGTAGCCCATGTCGAGGTTTTTGAAGGCATACTGGTAAATGAGCAGCACCATCGTCAGCGTCGCGTTGTTGGGTCCGCCGGAGCCTGCGGAGAAAATATAGGATTGGTCGAACAACTGGAACGTGCCGATGATCCCCATCACCACGACGTAAAACGTCACGGGCTTCAGCTGCGGAACCGTGATGCGCCAGAACTTGGTCCAGGCGTTCGCCCCGTCGATTGCCGCCGCTTCGTACTGGGACTCGGGAATGTCCTGCATCGCGGCCAGATAGATCACCATGTACAGCGGAGCCGTCGACCAAATGTTCATCAGCATGATGCCCGTCAGCGCCACGGCCGGATCGCCCAGCCAGTTGTAGGTCGGCAGTCCGGCAAGCTCAAGGAGGTGGTTGAGCAGTCCGTTGCTGTTGTAAATCCACATGAAAATCAGCACGAGCACGGCCGACGAGGTTACGGTCGGCAGGTAGTAGGCGACGCGGAAAAAGTTCCGGAATTTGATCTTCATATTCAGAATCGCCGCAAGCACCAGGGCGAGCAGCGTTTGGCACGGCACGACGATCAGCGCGTATTTGGCGGTGTTGCGCAGCGCGATCCACAGCCTGGCGTCGTTCAGCATCCGTTCGAAGTTGGCCGTTCCGGCGAATTTGTAGCTGACGCTTCCGAGCAGATTCACCTTGTGAAAAGACAAAAAGATCGCATAAAGGATCGGCAGCAGCATAAACAGTCCCAGAATGAGAACGACCGGCGTTATAAAGGTGTAGCCCGCCAGCGCTTCGCGGAGCCGAAGCCGGCTTTGGCGCCCGTTTGGCGATTTGGCCATCCCGAACCCTCTCCCTTCCTGATTTGAATCATTCCCCGTCCCTCGGCGGAGACGATTCGGAAACGTGCCCGACACTCGGGCGCTCTCCGAATCGTCAAGCCAAACGGCACGCCGCCCCTGCGGAAGCGAGAACGTTTTGCGGCGGGAACGCAAATTCCCGGTCGCGTCCTCGCATGAAACGACTGAAGCCGGCCTTTCCGGCTTCAGTCGTTTCACGACGACGCAGCCGCGGATGCGCCGGAGAGCGGCCCGCTCTCCGGCGAAAGGCGTTCCCGGCTTGGGGCGCGCGTTCTTGCGCGCGCGTTATTGAGCCGCCTTAATTTCCTGATTGGCCGTATCCTGCGCTTTTTTCATCGCTTCTTCCAGGCTCGATTGGCCGGTGTAGGCCGCAATGAACTGGTTGTTGAAGTTGTTCATGATCGTCGGCAGCGTCGTGCCCGCCTGCCACGGGATCGAGTACGGGCCGCCCGCCACCAGTGCCGCGCGCAGCGGATCGGTGTCGTAGCCGAGCTCGGCGGCGACGGATTTGCGGGTCGGAAGCGCGAAGCCTTTGCTCGTCCATGTCTTCATGCCTTCCTTGCCGGTCAGGTAGGACAGCAGCTTCCAGGCCGCTTCTTTATGCTTCGACTGCTTGTTCATGACATAAGCGACCGTGTAGGACATCGTTCCCTTCTTGCCGTTGACGGTCGGAACCTCCGCGGTGCCGAAATCGAGGTCCGGGAAGTTCGACTGCAGATACGGAATCGCCCAGTTGCCCTCGATCACCATCGCGGCCTTTTGCTGGCCGAACATTTCGCCGCCCCAGCCTGCGCCCACATCGGACGGCTGTCCTGCTGTTTGCGCTTTCAAATGCTGGTCGACAACCAATTGCAGCCCTTTAAGCGCTTCCGGAGTCGCAAACGTCGCCATGCCCTGGTCGTCCGTCAGCTTGCCGCCGAACGCGTGGATCATGAACAGCTGGCGAGCCAGCTCGGGCGCTTGGCCCAAACCGTAAACCTCGACCTTGCTTCCGTTTTTCTTCGTCAGCTTTTCGGAGACGGCCATAAGTTCGTCCCAGGTGGCCGGAGGCGCGGTAATGCCGGCATCGGCGAACATCTTTTTGTTATAGAATAAAGCCAGCGTAGACGTGTCTTTCGGGAAGCCGTAGATTTTGCCGTCCTTCGACTTGAAGGCGTCGAGCATCGGAGCCTCGAAGTCCGCCAGGTCGAAATCGCCGGTCACGTAGCCGTCAAGCGGCTCGAGCACATCCTTCTCGATGAGCCCGGGAGCTTCGAAAGCGTCCAGGTAAAAGACGTCCGGCGCCTCGTTGCCGATCAGGCGCGTCTTGATGACGTCCATGTACTGGTCGGCGATCACTTCGTATTTGACTTTGATGTCCGGATTTTTCGTCTCGAACTCTTGCAGAACCTGATTGAGCAGCGACTGTTCCTCCGGCGACGTCGTCCAGCCGGCAAGCGTTACCTCGACCTGCCCGCCGGACGGCGAGGACGGGGATGAGGAAGACGACGGGGCCGCCTGTTCGTTCGAACCGCCTCCGCAGCCGGCCGCGGCCAGAGACACCGCGAGCAGCAGCGACGCCCCTCCAAACCATTTTCGTTTCATACGGAATCCTCCCTTTTTTAATGTGATTTATAATTAAACGGATGAAAACCGCGGGCGGGGCGGGAACGGGGCCGTCGGAACAAGCGGCGTCCCCGCGGCTTGCTCCGCCGCAAGCGGTCCCCGGTCCGTTCAATCCTCCTTGGCGCGGGCAGGTTCTGCGGTTTCGATCCGGCAGCCGCTCGTATTGGCCAGAATCCGGACTTCCACCTGCGAATCCTCCCGGGTTCGGGTCAGCTCCACCGACAGATGTCCCCGTCCGACGGGAATGTCCGCCGCCGTCAGGCGGTTTACGCCTTCCGGCAGCCACGGTCTGAGCGTCAGCCGGCCGGCCGGCGCATCGGCCTCGAGTCCGAGCATCGCCTGAATCAGCACGACGGACGTCCCGGCCGCCCACGCCTGCGGAGAGCAGGCAACCGGATAGCTTACCGGATAGCCCAGGCTGTCGTCATAGCCGCAGAACAGCTCGGGCAGGCGATGATACTCGAACTTCTCCGCCGCCCGGATCAGAGCGCCGGCCAGCGCCGCTGCCGCCGATACGAACCCCAGGCGGCTCAAGCCGAGCAGGATCAGCGAATTGTCGTGCGGCCAGACGCTGCCGTCGTGATAGCTCATCGGGTTGTAGCCGGTCGACAGCCGCGACATCGTGCGGATGCCGTAGCCGCTGAACATATCCGGCGCGATCAGCCTGTCGGCCACGGCCTTCGCCCGCTCTTCCGACAAGATGCCGCTCATGAGCAGATGCCCCGGGTTCGACGTCACCGACCGGACCTGCCGTTTGTCCGCGTCCAGCGCGATGGCGTAAAACCGCTCATCCTCCATCCAGAACGCCCGGTCGAAGGATTGCTTCAGACGTTCCGCTTCCTCCGCAAGCCGCCGCGCCAGCTCCGGAAGCCCCAGCCGCTCCGCGATCGGGGCGAGCCGGCTTTTCGCCTGGTACACATAGCCTTGAACCTCCACAAGCGCGATCGGGGCCGCCGCGAAGCTTCCGTCCTCGTGCACGACCGAATCGGCCGAATCTTTCCAGCCCTGATTGGCGATGCCTTTGGACGACTCCTGATAGTACTCGACGAAGCCGTCTCCGTCCCGGTCGCCGTACGAATCGATCCACTCAAGCGCCCGCTCGATGTTCGGCATAAGCTCTCTCACCGTCTCCAAGTCGCCGGTCCAGTGCGCGTATTCGGCCGCCAGCAGCACAAACAGCGGGGTCGAATCGATGCTTCCGTAATAAGGCGCGAACGGAACCTGGCCGGACTTCGACAGCTCGCCGCTGCGGAGCTCGTGCAGAATTTTGCCCGGCTGCTCGTCTTTCCACGGATTCGTTTCCTCGCCCTGCCAGGCGGCCATCATGCGCAGCGTCCCCTTGGCCGTGGCCGGGTCCAGCGGCAGCATCTGCAAGGCGGCGATCAGGCTGTCGCGGCCGAAAGGCACCGCGTACCACGGCAAGCCGGCCACCGGGAACGGGCCGTAGCCGAAGTCGGACAGCAGCGCCTGCAGGTCTCTGACCCCCCGCTCGAACAGCGAATCCAGCACCGGATTGTCGCTTGCGACTTTCGTTTTTCCGTTCCGCCACTGTTCGTAGCTTTTCCGCAGCTCGGCAAGCGCCTTATCCGGCTCTGCAACCGCAGGCTTCGCGCCGTCTATCGAGGGCGTTACCGTGAAGCGGATGCGCTTGGCCTCCGCCGGAGCCAGCGTCACGGCAAACCGCACCTCGCCGTTTTCGTTGGCCTCGTCCGCCTCCGCATCCCAAGCGACGACCGTTTCCTTGCGGATGCCGTCGCAGCCTACATATTCGGCGCGCCAATGCCGGCGGTCCGTCTCCCTTGCGGTGATCCGGCCGAGCCGCTCCGAAGGCTGGAAGCCGCGCACGAGGAACATGTCGGCGAAGTCGGCGTCCAGCCTCACCTCAAGCTCGAACGCAACGGTCCGGGTCGAAAAGTTGGTCATGGATACGTTTTCGTAAAGAACATCGTTGTAAATGAACCGTTCGCGGACGATCTCGACCGATTCCCGCCACAGCCGGAGCTCGCCGTTTTCCTCCATGTGCTCGTTCGTCAGCCTGAACGCGGCGACGTAATTGTCGTCCGCGGCGGAAGACAGCAGCACCGGCCGCTTGCCGTTCAGCTTCAGCTCCAGCCTGCTCAAAAACCTCGTGTCTCGCATATACAAGCCGTTCGGCGAATCGCCCCCGACGGCGTCGCCGTGCCGGTCCGTCATCAAGAAGACGTCGTTGTTTTTAATGACTCTGTATTCCATCGCGTTTCTCTCCTGCAACTATTCTTTTGGTAATCTGTCTCTGAATCTTTTCGATATCGTTCTCTTTTTTCCGAAACGTTTCGGATTTTACGCGAAAAAGAGACCCGAAACGTTTCGGATACGGATTCAAAAGAAACGCGGTGATCACGTGGATGCGATTTGCCGCGTACTTTCGCGTACGATCAATTGATTGCCGAGCAAAATTTTCCGGTTGTCCGTCCGTTTGTCCAGGATGTCGATCAGCAGTTGGGCGCCCTGATACCCAAGCTGGTATTTGTCCTGCCGGATCGTCGTCAGTTTCGGAGAGCAATAAGCGGCGATGCTGATGTCGTCAAAGCCGATGATGGAGATTTCGTCCGGAACCTTGCGCTCCATCCGCTCCAGCGTCCGCATCGCCCCGAGCGCCATCAGGTCGCTGGCGCAAAATACGGCGGTCACCTCGGGATGGCGGAGCAAAATCCGGTACATCGCCTCCGCGCCCCCGTCCTCGGTGAACGAGCCGTCGTACACCAGCTCCGGGCGGTATTCGACGCCGGCCTGCTCCAGCGCGTCGCGATAGCCGGCCAGCCGCTCCTGGCTGACATGCGCCCGGTCGTGACCGTTGATCATCGCAATGTGGCGGTGCCCCAGCTGCAGCAGATGATTGGTGGCCATCGCCGCGCCGGACCGGCTGTCCGAAGCGATGTACCCGACGTTTTCGCCCGTTTTCGGAATGTCGATCAGGACGCAGGGGAACGCATTTTGTTCGATGACCTCCTGCAAATAGGGATCGTCCAGCCGCAGGCCGGACAAGATCGCGCCTTCGACGTTGCGCTCCTTGCAGAGCGCCGAATACGATTTCTCCATTTGCTTGGACGGGTTGGTGCTGAACAGCAGCAAGTCGTAGTTCAGCTCGCCCGCCCGGTCGTTAATGCCGCATAAAATTTCGTATGCAAACGCGTCCTTGGCCCCCGCGCGGTTGATGTCCGAGATGATCAGGCCGATCGTGCGCGTTTTTTTGGAGACGAGGCTTCTCGCCACCGCATTGGGACTGTAAGACAGCTCCTCGGCTACGCGCTTGATCTTCCGGCGCGTCTCCTCGTTGACGTCGTCGTGGCCGTTTAGCGCTCTGGAAACGGTTGTAACGGATACGCCCGCTTTTTTGGCTATGTCCTTTATCGTTACCATGGTGCAAACACCTTTCCGAAACGTTTCGGATTCATTATAAAGGATAACCTCCCGGCCTGCAAGCGATTTATTTGCCGCAAGTTTCCGGCCGAGAGGTTCAAAGAGGATGCCGCGCCGGGCCGCTTGCAAGCCGTCCGAATGCCGGACCGCGCCGGGGCCCGTCTGGCCGGCAGGAAAGGAACCCGCAAAAAGAGCGCTATCGGGCTTCGAAATGATCGTAGGTTTCGGAATCGGGATCGAATCGCTCTTTGACTTCCACATCTTCCAAGCCTCCCGACGAATACGCCTCCGACGAAACCCAATCTTCGTTGACGGTATGCGCGGGAATCGGAATGGCGTCAAGCCCGTAGGCCGCATCCGCATGCATCGAGGCGTCCGCCGGCGCCTGTTCCACGAGCTCCCCTCCATGGCTCTGGGCGATCTCCAAAGCCGAGATCAGGTCCTCCCGGATCACATGGATGTGAATGCGGTTGCCTTCGTGCATTTGCGGATCGTAACCAAGTTCGCCGAACGTCTCGTAAGCGAGCTGGGCCGCCGAAGCGTTGGGAAACCTGAACATGAGCGCGTTGGACTGCATGATCGCATCTTCTCCCGTATCTGGAATCGGTCATCCTCTTCAGGTTGCCCCGCGACGCCGTCCGGCATGTATGCCCGGACCGCCGCTCCATGCGTCGGCCCGTACGCTTCATGCGTCGGTCCCTGCGTTCCATGCGCCTTCCCCGCCGCGCCCATGCGCCTTCCCCGCCGCGCCCCATGCGGACATGGCGGCAGCCCGCGCCCGGTTCGCGCGCTCACGCGTTCTCCCGCGCCTCCTCCTCTTCCGTGCCGCTTGGACGTTCCCCGGTTTGGGCCTTGCGCTTGCGCTTCCGGAATTGCAAATAAACCGACACCACGCTGTCGAGATACCTGCCCGCCGCCCAGCCGACCGCAGGGGCTAACGGAACGGCCAGCCACCCCGCTCCTCCGTAAAGAAGCCCGATCTTGCACCCAAGCGCAAGGCCCCAAAGCCCAAACAGCGGCAAAAACAGGGCCCGCCTGCCGATCCCTTCCGCTTCCCGCAGCGCAAGCGGGGGCCACGGCAGCATGGCGACATAACGCTCCCCTTCCCACTGCTTCCACTGTCCGTGCAGCCAGAACAGCGCAAATAGCCCCGACACAGGCCACACGGCGAGTCCGAGTCCGGGCGGCGGAAGCGCGACCGCCGCCGAACCGATGGCCGCAAACGTCAGCAAAGCCTGCACGTTCTCCGGATCCCGCAGCTTCGCTTTGATCCACAATTCGGCAATCCGCTCGCGGGTACCCCTGCGCCGGAACAAATTCCGGCGCAGCGACAGCAGCGGCTTCCGTCCCCGCGGAACGGAACGCGCGCCTCCGGCTTCCATGAGCAGAAATCGGACGCAAGCCGAATACGCTTCCCGTTCCGCCGCCACCTCATGCAGAAAGGTTCCCTTTGCTCTCAAACGCAGCCATGTCAGCAGGCAGGACGCCGCAATCAGCGCGGCAAGCGCCAGCCCGAACGAGGCTCCGCTCCGGATCACGGTCATCCCCGCGACCCAGGCTGCCATCAGCATCAGTCTCGCGACCCAGACGGCCGCAACCCGCCGCCACCCCGACCGCCGGCGCTCAAGCCCGTCGCGGACCAGCGTCCATGCGTAGCCAAGCAGAGCGGCCGCTCCGGCCATGGCCGCTCCGGTTGCCGCGTCCCAGCCAAAGCGCAGGTCGAGCAGCGGAGCAAGCAGAGCGACGACCGCCGCCGCCGTCAGCAGCCGCACCAGCAGCGTGTACGCCAGCCCCGCCGCGATCATCGGCCGCGTCCACCTGGCGCTGCGCCGCAAAAACAAGCCGTCGCCGTAATCGGCGAACGTGCGCGCGCGGGCTCTCAGCATGGCGGCCGCCAGCAGGACGAACACCGTCTGCTGCGGAACCGCGGCGAACCACGAAGGCGGATGGAGCCAGGCGTCCCGGTACATATTGGCGCCGATAAACAGAGCGGGAATCGCGATGTAAACCTGCACCGTCCAGTCGAGCGTCAAACGCCAGCATTTCCAGACTTCGCCCCAGAAAAAGACGATCCGGGACAGAACGAGAGGGACGGGCCGAAAGTGTCTTCGTCCGCCGTTCACGAACGCTCCGCCCCCTCTTGCGTCAATACGCGGAAGCATTCGAACAGCGGGGTGCCGTCCGGGCAGCCGGCGACCCGGCGGATGTCGGCGAGCGTGCCCGAAGCGGCGATGCCTCCTTCGTGAATGAGAACGAAGCGGTCGCAAAGCCGCTCGGCCGAATCCAGCACGTGCGTCGTCAGCACGACGGACGCTCCTCGGGCCCGCTCCTCGTCCAGCGCCGCAAGCAGTTCCATGACCGCGCCCGGGTCCAGGCCGATAAACGGCTCGTCCACCAGGAACAGATCCGGCTCCAGCAGAAAAGCCGCGATCAGCATCACCTTTTGCTGCATGCCCTTGGAGAAGCGGACCGGGTATTCGTGCTTGGCTTTCCGCAGGCGGAAACGGTCGAGCAGCCGATCCGCCCGCTCCCCGAATCGGTCCTCGGGCATCCCCGCGGCCGCCGCCGCCAACTGCAGATGCTCCCACAGCGTAAACCGCTCGTACAAAATCGGCAATTCGGGGATGTACGCCATGCGCCGGATGCCGTCTTCGGAACGATCCGAAGACTCGCGCTCCGTTAGGCCGTTCCAGTCGATTTGTCCTTTCCAATGCCCGAGCTGGCCGAGCAGCCCCTTCATGACGGTGCTTTTGCCCGCGCCGTTCGGGCCGAGCAACCCGAGTCGCTCCCCGGGACGCACTTCGAAGAACAGATCGCGGAGAATCGGCTTGCCCGGTTCGTACCCCGCCTCATCGATCCGCACCCGAAGCCGGAAATCCGCACCTTCCTGCATATCCGCACCCTCAATCCTGAGCTTTTTCTTTGTTTACGAAAAAAACGCATGCCCGTTCCAAGGAGACACGTCCTCGGTTCTTCCGGGCGACGAAAAAGAGCCCCCGCCGGTTTCCGGCCGGCGAACGGGGCTCTGTCCATAGGGAGGCAACCGTCGCGTGACAAGTTACCAATCTTCATTTTAGCGAATTTTGTCATTTTCGAAAAGCGGCTAACGCCTGGTTCAGCCCTTTGGTCTGACGGTAAACGTCCTGATAAATGCGGAACAGCTCGGCATACCGGCGGGAGCGCTCCGGATCCGGACGGTACGCTTTCTGCCGCTTGACGAAAACGTCCGCGCAAGCGTCCAGCGACGGGAACCACCCGCAGCCTACGGCCGCCAGCATCGCCGCGCCCAGTCCGGGGCCCTGCTCGTTCTCCAGCGCCACGACGTCGGCCTGGAATATATCCGCCTGCATTTGCAGCCAGACCGGATTTTTGGCCCCGCCTCCGATGGACACGATCGTGTCCACTGTCTTGCCTGCTTTGCGGAAAATATCGACCGTCTCATGCAGCGAGAACGTGATGCCTTCCATGACCGCCCGGGCGAAATGCGCGCGCGTGTGCGAGCCGTCCATGCCGATGAAGCTGCCGCGGATGACGGAATCGGCATGCGGGGTGCGTTCGCCGACGAGATAAGGCGTAAACAGCAGTCCGCCCGATCCCGGCGGCAGGTCGCCGACGCCGGCAAGCAGCGAATCGTACGATTCGCCCTTGGCGAACGTGTTGCGGAACCAGGACAAGCTGTATCCGGCGCCGAGGGTGACGCCCATCGCGTAAAAGGCGTTCTCCTTGCCGTGATTGAAGAAGTGGACCTTGCCCTGGTAGTCCGCCGAAGCATCCGGCTCGTACGTCAGAATAACGCCGGACGTGCCGATGCTGCACAGCGTGACGCCCGGCTGCAGAATGCCCGCGCCGATCGCGCCGCAGGCGTTGTCCGCCCCGCCGGCAAACACTTTCGTACCGGCCGCAAGGCCCGTCTTCTCCGCCGCTTCCTTCGTCAGCGTCCCGACGCATGCGCCCGCTTCGACAAGCGGCGGGCAGAAGTCCGCCGGAATCCCGAACGTCTCCAGCACATCGGCGCTCCACCGCTTGTTGGCGACGTCAAGCATCAGCGTCCCGGCCGCATCGGACAGATCCATGTGCACCGCTCCGGTCAGCCGGCAGCGCACGTAATCCTTGGGCAGCAAAAAGCCGCGGGCCCGCTCGAACGCTTCGGGTTCGTGCTGGCGCACCCATTCGATTTTCGGCAGCGTGAAGCCTTCCAGCGCCGGGTTGCGCATGACGGACAGCAGCTTGTCCCCGAGCTTCGCTTCGATCTGCCGGCATTGCTCGGTCGTGCGGGTGTCGTTCCACAAAATCGCTCTCCGCACGGGCCGGCGCTCGGCATCCAGCAGCACGAGGCCGTGCATTTGTCCCGAAAAGCTGATCCCTTCGATGTCTTCCGGGGCGACGCCGGATTTCGAGACGATTTCCCTGATCGACTCGACCGTGCCGGCTACCCAATCTTCGGGCTCCTGTTCGCTCCATCCCGATTTTTCGTGGTACAGGGGATACTCGCGTGTCGCTTCCGCCCTAACCGCCCCGTCCTGCGAGACGAGCAGCGTCTTGACCGCGCTCGTGCCCAAGTCGACGCCGATGACGTATTTCATCCGATTGTCCTCCTTCGCGCGAACCGCCCCTCGCGAGCCGCTGCGCGGGGGGCGGTATTTCCGTTCAAGATGCGAATTGGCGCGTATTAAACGCTGAAAATGACTTCGTTAAGCGTCGCCCGGATTTGTTCCAGACGGCCGGATTTGTTGACGATCGGTTTTTGCTGGTTCAGCACGTAGGCTTCAAGCGACTTCAGCGTAGCTTTGCCGGATACGATTTCGGCTCCGATGCCTTCCTTGTAGCTGCTGTAGCGCTCTTCGACGATATCGTCGAGAATGCGCTCCTCGATCAGCTTCGCCGCCGCTTTGAGGCCGCGCGCGTAAGCGTCGATGCCCGCGATGTGCGCGAAGAACAAATCCTCGTCCTCGAAGGAGGTGCGGCGGACTTTGGCGTCGAAGTTGACGCCGCCCCGGCCGAGGCCGTTGTTTTTCAGAATTTCATACATGGCGAGCGTCGTGCTGTACAGATCGAACGGGAATTCGTCCGTATCCCAGCCGAGCAGGTAGTCGCCCTGGTTGGCGTCGATCGAGCCGAGAACGCCGTTGATGCGGGCAACGCGCAGCTCGTGCTCGAACGTATGGCCGGCCAGCGTCGCGTGGTTGGCTTCAAGGTTCAGCTTGAAGTGATCCTTCAGGCCGTATTTTTGCAGGAACGACAGCGCCGTCGCCGCATCGAAGTCGTATTGGTGCTTCGTCGGCTCCTTCGGCTTCGGCTCGATGAGGAACTGGGCGTCAAAGCCGATTTCCTTGGCGTAGTCGACGGCCATGTGCAGCAGGCGGGCCAGGTTGTCCAGCTCAAGCTCCATATTGGTGTTGAGCAGCGATTCGTAGCCTTCGCGGCCGCCCCAGAACACGTAGTTCTCCGCGCCGAGCTCCTTGCCCACTTCGAGCATCTTCTTGACCGTCGCGGCGGCGTAAGCGAACACTTCCGCATTGTTGGACGTGGCGGCGCCATGGACGTAGCGCGGGTTGGTGAACAGGTTCGCCGTATTCCACAGCAGCTTTTTGCCGGTCGCTTGCTGGAACTCTTTCAGCTTGGCGACGATGATGTCGATGTTCTTGTTCGTTTCCGCCAGCGTCGCGCCTTCCGGAGCGATGTCCGCGTCATGGAACGCGTAGAAAGGAACGCCCAGCTTTTGCAGCAGTTCGAAGTTCGCTTCTACGCGCGCTTTCGACCGGTCGAGCGGGGACAGGGAGTCCCATTTGCGGACGGCCGTGCCGGCGCCGAACGGGTCCGTGCCGTTCGCATTGAACGTATGCCAGTAGGCGACGGAAACGCGCAGATGCTCTTCCATCGTCTTGCCGAGGACGACTTCCTTCGGATTGTAGTGCTTGTACGCAAACGGATTTTTGGAGTCGCGTCCTTCATATTTGATCTCGGGGACGTTGGGGAAATAACTCATGAACAGGACCTCCTAAAAGAGTTGAAATCGCTTCACTGGTTCTAGCATATCACGCTCTAGTTAGTTTGTCTATTGAATAAACAAAGTTGTCATCTTTCGTTATTGTGGTATGATGAAGGCATTCCCATTTATTCGGCACTAAGGAGCAATCGGACGGCCATGAGCATGACTACCGGCGATCAGGCAATGATCAAACGCATAAACACGGCGATCGTACTGGAAGCGATTTTGCGCCACGCCCCGCTATCGAGAGCGAAAATCTCCGAGACGACCGGCCTGAACAAAGCGACCGTATCCAGCCTCGTGCAGGATTTGATCGACAACAAGCTCGTTGCGGAAACGGGAACGGGCGCTTCCAGCGGAGGCAGAAAGCCGGTGATGCTCGAATTCGTGGCCGACGCCGGCTACGCGGTCGGCATCGATCTCGGCGTCAACTATATGCGCGGGGTGCTGACCGATTTGCGCGGCAACGTGGTGAGCGAGCGGATGACGGCGCTGACGACGGTCGACCCGGACCGGGTGTTCGGAACGCTTCGCCCGTTCATCCAGCAATTGATGGACGAAGCGCCGGACAGCCCGTTCGGCATCGTCGGCATCGGCGTCGGCGTCCCCGGGCTTGTGGACCGGAACGGCTCCGTGCTGTTCGCTCCGAACATGGACTGGAGAGACGTGCCGCTTCGCGAGGCGCTGTCGCGCACCTTCAACCTCCCCGTAATGATCGACAACGAGGCCAACGCCGGAGCGCTCGGCGAGCAGCGGTTCGGCATCGGCCGCGGCATTTCCAACATCGTGTACGTCAGCGTCGGAATCGGCATCGGCACCGGGTTGATATTGCAAAGCCGCCTGTACAAAGGCTCGTCCGGGTTTTCCGGCGAGATCGGCCATATGACGATCGAAGCCGGCGGCAAGCCGTGCCGCTGCGGCAACCTCGGCTGCTGGGAGCTGTACGCCTCGGAGCAGGCGCTGCTTGAGCAGGCGGCGGAGCTGGGTTACAAGGACAAGGATCTCGACGGGCTGCTCGCGGCCGCCGAGGCCGGAGACGAGAGCGTGGCGTCGCTGCTGAAGCGCATCGGGGAATATCTCGGAATCGGCATTGCCAATATCGTCAACGTGTTCAACCCCAACGCGGTCATTATCGCGGGCCGGCTGAGCCGGGCGCGGCCGTGGCTGGAGGAAGCCGTTAAGGACACGTTGGAGCGGCGCGCGCTCGGCTTTCATTTGCGCAACGTGAATGTGCTGTATGCCGAGCTGGGCGACCGGTCCGCCGTCATGGGCGCGGTGGAAATGGCGATCTCGTCGTTTTTCGAGCGGCTGAAAACATCGTGACGGGACGCGGAACACCCGGAAACGCGCAACCCAAAAAGCCTGCCGCTCTCCGCAAAGGGAGAGGCGGCAGGCTTTTTCCCGTTTCGCTCAGGCTTTGATGACGCCCTTCTTCAGAATCAGATTGGCATACAGCGCGCTTTCGCCCGTGGCGACGATGGCGTACGCCTTTTTCGCCCGCTCGTAAAACGCGAACCGCTCCACTTCCTCGAACGGCTCCGCGATTCCGGTCCGCTGTTGAATGATGGCCCGGTATTCCTCCCAGATCGGCGTTTGCGCCGTATCGCCGGGAACCACCTGCATCACGGCCGCCGGGCGCTCGACGTACGTGTCCAGAGGGAACAGCTTCAGGATGGCGTCGAGCAGCTCCGGGATCTTATGCCCGTCGCAGCGAACCAGGCGCGCGGCATGGCTAGCTGCGGGAAAATTGCCGTCGGCCAGCACGATTTCGTCGCCGTGCCCCATTTCCATCAGCACTTTCAACAACTCGGGTGAGATCAAGGGAGAAATCCCGTAGAGCATGGTTGCATCCTCCAATCGCAAGAAAGGTCATCGACGAAAACCATTGTACCACGCGTGGCTTCCATCCGAGGCGTTTCCGAAGCTCATTCGTCGCCGGCGATAAGAACAAGCATGGCGAACTTTTCCTTTTTTTTGTAAACGGATACAAATTGCGACGAGTCCGCCCGCTTACGATTTCACTCCGTATACCTGCCGCACCAGATCGGCGATCGTCCGTTTCTCGAGCATGGTCATCACAAGCTGCTCCGTCTCCTTCGTGATGTCTGCGAACGCGTCCTTGATCTCAAGCCCGATCCACCCGTCGCTGGTCGTATCCATCAATCCGGTGCAAAACGTCTCCGTCAGCTCCAATGCGCGGTATACCTCCGCCAGCGTAATCGTTTCCGGCGATTTGCTTAAATAATAGCCTCCATCGCGGCCTTCCCTGGCTTCCACGATGTTCGCCCGGGCGAGGCGCGACAGAATGCGCCGCATCAGCGTCGCTTCCGTACAGATGGTGAGCGCGATCTCGCCGCTCGGGCAGCGCGATTCGTTCTCCGCCCGCTTGGCAAGATAAACAAGCGATTGCAGCGCGTAGCCGAACCATCGCGGCGTCGCCTGGCCGCCGCATCTTTCGTTTTTCATCGGAATGGCCCCCGTTCCTCCTATCCTTCGTACTTTAAGTATAGCTTATCGTTTCGCTGCAGGATATTCCGCGGGCGCTTTTTTTTCCAAGCTTCACCCCGCCTTTGGGCGGTCCGTCGGCAGAATCAATGCCAGCAACCCGGCAAACGGCAAAAATGCGATCGCCTGCATGACGGAAGTTAGGCCGAAGAGGTCGGCGGCCTTGCCCAGCACAACCGCTCCGATCGCGCCCATGCCGAACGCAAGTCCGGTCGTCAGCCCTGAAGCCATTCCCACTTTGGCCGGCATCAGATGTTGAGCGTACACGACCGCGACCGAGAAGCCCGACAGCAGAATGAATCCGAGCGCCGTAATGAACGGGTACACCATGTACAGCGGCAAATACGGCAGCAGCAGCGAGAACGGGATGGCTCCGGCAATGGAAAGGACGATCATCTTTTTCATCCCGATCCGGTCGGCCATCACGCCGCCCATAAAGGTTCCGGCCACGCCGGCCGCAAGAAAAAGAAACAGCGGAATCTGCGCCTGTTTGGCTGTCAAACCGTAATGCTCGATCAGGAAAAATTGATAATAGCTGCTGATGCCGGAATGATACCACGACCGCGCGAAAACGATGAAGACGAGCAGACAGACGGCGAAAACGACCCTTGGATGGCTCGCCGCCGCGGAAGCCGCAGATCGGGTCTTGGCCGAGCCTCCGGCCGATTTGCCGGCGTTGAAGTCCTGAAGGCGGCTGCGGTACCAAGGCGTAATGGCAAGCAGCGCCGCAATGGCGACGACCGCGAACAGGGAGCCCCAGACCGCGCCGACCTGGCCGAGCGGGACAAAGACGAACAAGGTCATCAGCGGAGCGAGCGAGCTGCCCGCATTGCCGCCGACCTGGTAGACGGATTGGGCGAAGCCGCGGCGGCCGCCCGCAGCCAGATACACGACGCGCGAGCCTTCCGGATGAAAGATGGCGGAGCCGAGACCAATGAAGAGAACGGCCAGCAAGACGGCCCAGAACGAAGGGGCGAAGGCGATGCCGATCATGCCGATGAGGCTGAGGACCATGCCTCCTGCCAGCATGTAGGGAGAAGAGCGGCGGTCGGTATAGGAGCCTACGACCGGCTGCATAACGGACGAGGTCATATTCAGAGCGAAGGTAATCCAACCTACCTGGACATAGGACAGGTTGAGCGATTTTTCCAAAACGGTATACAGCGCCGGAACGACCGCTTGCATGGAATCGTTCATCATATGAACGAGGCTGATGGCCAGCAAAACGGGCAATGCGGTGTCGGCCGAAATGGAAACCGGACGGGTGACGGACGGCGAAGCCACAATCATTCCTCCTCTTTGCCCGCTTTTAACCGCACTTCACTGAGCGTTAACCGGTCGGTGCGGACAGGCGAAAGATGCCTCGTTCGATCGGATTCGTATCCGGGGAGGCGCAAATCCGGCGTCTTTCGGCCAACCGCGCGGGGCTGCATATACGACAATAAAGTTTAGAAGTAAGGTTATCGGAAGTCAATCAAAAAAATAAAACTCAGCCTTCCTCTTTAAATTTGAAATTCCTCGCCGCATAAATAACCGGCGTTGAAGCCGCGGAGACGATAAACTTCAGCAGGTACGTGCTCAACACGATCTGCCACCACACGGACCAGGAATATACTCCGGCAAAGGCGATCGAGGCAAATACGAGCGTATCGACCAGCTGGCTGAGCAGCGAGCTGCCGTTGTTCCGAATCCACAGCTGATTGCGGCCCGGATACGCTTTTTTCAGCTTGCTGAACAGCCGGACGTCGAGAAACTGGCTGACAAAGTAGGCCGTCAGGCTGCCCAAAGCGAGACGGGGCATCAGCCCGAAGATCGTCTCCAGCGCCTCCTGCGAGATGTCCGACTGCTGCGGCACAAACTTGAGCGCCATTTGCATCAAAATCATGGACATGACGAGCGTAAAAAAGCCGAACCAGACGGCTTTGCGCGCTTCCTTTTCCCCGTACTTCTCGTTCAGCAGGTCGGTCGTCAAATAGATCGTCGCGTAAATGGTGTTCCCCAGCGTCGCCACGATGCCGAAAATCTCAATCGTTTTGACCACCTGAATATTCGCAAGCACCGTCGCAGCGCCGATCCAGGCGTACAGGCCGTTTTTGCCGAACAGGCGGTAGCAGGCCAGAAACAACGCGAAATTGACGACGACGAACAGCGCGCCCCACAGAACGTTAAACATCCGAATCCCTCCTGGTGTCGCATCGGATCACGTATAGACCCGGAACAAAATATCCTGCGCGTAGTTTCCGAACGATTCCCCGTAGATCGTCAGCCCCCCGACATGTTCGGCGTCTTCCGGCACGGCAAGCCGGAGCGTCCAGTGGTTGCGGGCCGCGGGAATATCCGCAATCGTCACGTCCGACACCCGCTGCCCGTCCACATACGTGCCGTCTCTCCGAACCCGGATCATTTTCAGCCAGCCGTATTGGTTGATGTGGTCCGGCCACCAGTCCGGAGTCAGCTTCCCCCTGCCTTCCCCGCTGTCCCCCGGGCTGGTCCATACGCCAAGCAGCACGCCGTTCAGGTAAAAATGGATGTCCGAAGGCCAGTGTTTGTTGACGCCGGGCGCCTCCGACCCGATTTCCAGCGAAATTTCGATTTCTTCGGCCTTCTGCCCCGTCAGCAAATAATTCGGGATCTGATATTCCACAAACCCTTTGCCGAACCACAGGATTTGCGCGCTCATCCGCTCCGGTTCGAGAAAATAGCGCGCGTCGTCGTACTGTCCGATCACCTGGTCCTTCGTCGCCAGGCCGCATGTCGGGTACACCTCGTACCGGGTATAATGGCCGATCGGCACCGAAACCTCCTGCACGGGACGGGCTTCTTTTTCCCTGCTCGGGAACGCGATCTCGACGCCGTCTTCGGCGAGCGAGCACATTTTGTGCGTTCCGCCGTCCTTGCGGACCATCCGCGTGCGGATCAGGCCGGCCTGCTCCAGCTTGCGGATATGCATCGTCATCATCGGCCCGCTCAGGTCAAGCGCCTGCGCCAAATCCTTGAGGTTCATCGGCCGTTCCGCCAGCAGTTCCAAAATCCGGAGCCGCGCGCCGTTGGCCAACGCCTCGTAAACGGGCAGCCATTTTCGGTCGGTATTCGCTCGAATCATCGCCTTTTTCCCCTTTTGGTTGGAATCGTAGTTGGAATCGCGGTTGGAATCGTAACGCTTGCCGCCGCTGAATCGCTATAAAACATTTGCTGCGGGCGCGTGAAAAAACCGTTGCTTTTCTGCCGCAGGTAAGGTTTAATGTAATTGTTAATACAAATCTTTTGAATTAATGTTTTTATTATTCCATCGAGGTGATTGAATGTCAAGCGCGGCGAAAATCAAAATCGAAAAAGACTTCCAGGTCGGAAAAGTCGACCCCCGTTTGTTCGGTTCGTTTGTCGAACATTTGGGGCGGGCGGTATACGGAGGCCTGTACGAGCCCGGCCATCCTTCCGCCGACGAGCAGGGTTTTCGCACCGATGTTTTGGAACTCGTGAAAGCGCTTCAGGTTCCGATTGTCCGCTATCCCGGCGGCAACTTCGTTTCGGGCTACAACTGGGAGGACGGCGTCGGCCCCATCGAGCAGCGGAAAAGAAGACTGGAACTGGCTTGGCGCACGATCGAGCCGAACACGTTCGGCCTGAACGAATTTGTGGACTGGTGCCGCAAGGCGGGCAGCGAACCGATGATGGCCGTCAATCTCGGCACGCGCGGTCCGAACGAAGCGCGGGAGCTGGTCGAATACGCGAACCATCCTTCCGGAACGTACCTGAGCGACTTGCGCATTCGGCACGGCTACCGCGAGCCGCACCGCATTCGAACGTGGTGCCTGGGCAACGAGATGGACGGACCGTGGCAAATCGGCGGCAAGACCGCGGCTGAATACGGGAGAATCGCGCTGGAAAGCGCCAAAGTGATGAAATGGGTCGATCCGAGCATCGAGCTGGTCGTCTGCGGAAGCTCCAGCACGGAAATGCCGACTTATCCCGAATGGGAAGCGACGGTTCTCGAGCATACGTACGACCACGTGGACTACATCTCCCTGCACCGCTACTACGGCAACCGCGACGGCGATACGGCTTCTTTCCTGGCCAGTTCGCTCGATATGGACGATTTTATCCACACGGTTATCGCGACCGCCGATTACGTCAAAGCCAAAAAACGCAGCAAGAAGAAGATGTACCTGTCGTTCGACGAATGGAACGTCTGGTTCCACTCGAACGATGCGGACAAAAAAATCGAGCCGTGGCAAATCGCCCCGCCCCAATTGGAAGACGTCTATACCTTCGAAGACGCGCTTGTCGTCGGCTGCATGCTGATCAGCCTGCTGAAGCGCGCCGACCGGGTGAAGATGGCGTGCCTCGCGCAGCTGGTCAACGTCATCGCGCCGATCATGACGGAAAACGGCGGCCGCGCCTGGAGGCAGACGATTTACTATCCGTACATGCACGCCAGCGTGTACGGGCGCGGCACCGTGCTTGTGCCGCTCGTGCAGTCGTCGAAATACGACTGCCGCAAATATACCGATGTGCCGCACGTGGAGGCGGTCGCGGTCCATAACGGGGAAGCCGGGGAATTGACGGTATTCGCCGTCAACCGGCATCTGTCCGACGCGCTCGGGCTCGACATCGATCTGCGCAGCTTCGAAAACGCCAGCCTGATCGAGCATATCGAGCTGACGAGCGACGATCTGAAGGCGGTCAACACCGCCGACAACCCGGACCGGGTGAAGCCGGTCAGCGGAACCGCCCGCGTCGCCAAGGAAGACGCGGTGTTCACCGCGCAATTGCCGAAGGCGTCCTGGAACGTGCTTCGGTTTAAGGTTTAAGGCAAGCGTTCCGCTTGCCCGGGACTGCAGTTGCCTTTTGCGCAACTGCAGTTCCGCCCGGTCGGCCCGGCGGGCCGGATACCTGTTTTAATTGCCGCTATAGCAATTAAATCGGGGGCGCGCGCGAAAAGCGGCTTTGCAGTTGCCTTTTGCGCAACTGCAGCCCCGCCCGGCCGGCCTGCCGGGCCAGATGCCCGATTTAATTGCCGCTTTGGCAATTAAATCCGGGGCGCACGCGAAAAGCGGCCCTCCAGTTGCCTTTTGCGCAACTGCAGCCCCGCCCGGCCGGCCTGCCGGGCCGATTGCCGTTTACGCGACGGCCCGGCGTTTCCGCCCCAGGAGCATGCAGACCAGGATCACGACCATGCCGATGTTCAGCAGCAGATCCGCCACGTTCATAATGCTGCGGCCCGTCCCCCATTGGATAAAATCGGTCACCTTGTTCATGAAGGCGCGGTCGATGGCATTGCCGATCGCCCCTCCGGCGAAAAGCCCGGTTCCAAGCTCCATCCACGCCCCTCTCAAACGCCCTTGGCGCCGATAATACAGCACCAGGACGACAATCGCGACCGCAAGCGGCACAAACAGCCGCCCATAGCCTTGAAACGTGCTTCCCATCGCGCCGGTGTTCTCGAAATGGCTGAAACGCAGAACGCCCGGCCAGACGTCCAGCGTTTCGCCTACCTGCATGTTGCGGCGAACCCACAGCTTGGACAATTGATCGATAAGAACGGTTAGGACAAAGGTCAGATAAAACCGCACGGGCACCCCTCCTGATCTGTTGCCTGCCTCTATTGTATAGGGGATTCGCCAAAATTTCCAAAATTTCGGACTTCGGGCGGAAACGCTGCTCAAGCGCAAACAAGCCGGCCGCTTCCCCCTCCGACTTTCTTGTCGCTCACCGTTTTCTTGCCGCCTATGGATTTGTAGTATACTGTTCTCGAGACAGACCGGAGAATATGGGAAGCGGAACGCCGGCATGGTCGATAAAACAATGAACGGAACAGGAGGAACCGAACATGGATTTGGGCTTGCGGGGAAAAACCGCCTTGATTACGGGAGGCAGCAAAGGAATCGGTTTGCATACGGCTATCGTGCTGGCCCAGGAAGGCGCCAACGTGGCCATTGTAGCCCGCGGAGAAGAAGCGCTGCGGGCAGCCGCGGAGACGATCCGAAAGGAAACGGGCGCCGACGCCCTGACCGTCGCCGCCGACGTCACGGTCACGGAAGACGCCGAACGGGCGGTGTCGGAGACGGTCAAGCGTTTCGGACGCCTGGACATTCTCGTCAACAACGCCGGAACGTCGGCGGCCGCGCCGTTTGAGAGCGTTGACCTGAACGCGTGGGAACGGGATTTGGACTTAAAGCTGTTCGGAGCGATCCGCTTCAGCCGCGCCGCCCTCCCCTATCTGAAGGAAAACGGCGGAGCCATCGTCAACGTTACCGCCTCCGCGGCCAAGACGCCGGGAGAATCGTCGCTGCCGACCAGCGTCAGCCGGGCGGCCGGAATGGCGCTGACCAAAGCGATGAGCCGGGACCTGGCCCCTTACGGCATTCGCGTCAATACCGTAGGGATCGGCCTGATCCGGAGCGACCAGATCGAGAAGATGTGGAAACGAACGGCTCCGGAACAAAGCTGGGAGCAGTTCTCGCGCGATCCCAGGCACGCCATACCGCTCGGGCGCATCGGCGAAACGAGCGAGGCCGCGCGCGTCATCGCGTTTCTCGCCTCCGATGCCGCCTCTTATGTGACGGGAACCTCCGTGAACATTGACGGAGGCAAGGCAGCGGCGCTGTAAGAAGACAGCGAAAGGGAACCCTTCGTTTGGCGGCTGAAGAAGCGCCGAGCGAAGGTTTTTTTGCGCAGCCGCGATCAGGTGCGAAATTGCCTGCGGTAGCGCAGCGGCGGCACGCCCACCCGCCGTTTGAAACAGCTTGAAAAATAAGGCGTGTGCCGGAAGCCGACCCGCTCGGCGATTTGAGCGACGGACCACTCGGTCGTTACGAGCAGCAGTTTGGCCTGCTCCAGCCGGTACTCGTGCAGATATTCCATCGGCGTGCGGCCAAAGCGCTCCTTCATGCAGCGGACGATGTAATTGGGGTGAAAATGGAGCGCCTCCGCCAGCTTCCCGTTCGTCAGCTCCGACAGGTAATTTTGCTTCAGATAGGCTTCCGTTTCGTCAGCCAGCCTTACGGCCGGCGTGATCCGGCTGTTGTGAACGCTCTCCTCAAGCAGGCGAAGCAGCTCGAACAGCAGCTTTTGCTCCTTCCAAAACGCGACCGAACGATTCGCTTCCCGAAGCCGCACCAGCTCCTTAAGCCGTTCCATCGCTCCTTCCGCATGACCCGGTTCGGCGCGATGCGGAAGCCGGATCTCATAAGGATTGCTGAACGGCTGCTCGAACGGCTGCCGCGGATTGCCTGCCGGCGCCTGCTGCATCTCCCATTTGCCGGAAGTTTCAAAATGAACCCAATAAAACACCGTATCCCGCTCGCACGGCTTGACCGCATAATGTTCCCCGTCCGGCAAAAGCAGCAGCGTCTGGCCTTCGGCAAGCGTCCACTCTTTGCCGTTTTCCCCGATATAAAGCTCCCCTTCGACCACCCACAGCAAATCGAAAAGCCCCAGGTTTTTGCGGTTGGGATGCTGCTCTCCCGCGCGGTAATGCGAGATTCCGGCTCCCAAATAATACGGCAGCGGCGGCGCCTGAAGCGCGACAAACGGTTCGGAGACCACGGCAACGCCCCCATCGTGTTAAATCGTATAAAAACTGGTTTATTCCGTTCGTATTTGTTAATTATTTTGAAGAATATAATCACGTCTGTACAGAGTTCATTTTTGATATTTTTCTCGGGAGGATACGCATGAGCGGACAAATCCGGATTCAGGATCGGTTCTGGAACGACTACACGGAGCTTGTGAGGCAGACGGTGATTCCTTATCAATGGGAAGCGTTGAACGACCGAATCGAAGGGGCCGAGCCCAGCTGTGCGATTCGGAATCTCCGGATTGCCGCGGGACTCGAAAAGGGAGAGTTCGGAGGCTTGATCTTTCAGGACAGCGACCTCGCCAAATGGCTGGAGGCCGTCGGTCATTCCCTGGCCGGCCATCCCGATCCGAAGCTCGAACAAATCGCGGACGAAATGATCGACTGGCTCGGCAAAGCTCAACATGAAAACGGTTACCTGAATACGTACTTCACGATCAAGGAGCCGGGCAAGCAGTGGACCAACCTTCACGAAGCGCACGAATTGTACTGCGCCGGGCATTTGATCGAAGCGGCCGTCGCCTATTACCGGGGAACGGGCAAGCGCAAGCTGCTCGATATCGCGTGCCGGCTGGCCGACCATATCGGGGACGTCTTCGGCAACGAGCCCGGCAAGCTCCCGGGCTATTGCGGCCACCAGGAGATCGAGCTGGCGCTGGTCAAGCTTTACGAAACGACCGGGGAAGAACGCTATTTGCTTTTGAGCCGATACTTTATCGATCAGCGCGGCAAGAAGCCGCACTACTTTATCGAAGAATGGGAACGGCGGGGACGCACGAGCCATTGGACGCCGGGGATTGCGCCCCCGCCGAACCTGGAATACAGCCAAAGCCATCTGCCCGTCCGCGAGCAGACGGCCGCGGTCGGCCATGCGGTGCGGGCCGTCTACATGTACACGGCGATGGCCGACCTGGCGCGGCTGACCGGGGACGAGGGCTTGCGCTCGGCCTGCGAGCGGCTGTGGAACAACATGACCGAAAAGCGGATGTACATTACGGGAGGGATCGGTTCGACGCATCACGGCGAGGCGTTCACGTTCGACTACGATCTCCCGAACGATACGGTATACGCGGAAACGTGCGCGTCCATCGGGCTCATCTTCTTCGCGCGCAGAATGCTGCAGCTCGAAGCCCGAAGCGAGTACGCCGACACGATGGAACGGGCGCTGTACAACAACGTGCTCGGCAGCATGTCCAAGGACGGCAAGCATTTCTTCTATGTAAATCCCCTGGAGGTCTGGCCGGAGGCGAGCGCCCGCAATCCGGACAAACGCCACATCAAGCCGGTGCGGCAGCGTTGGTTCGGCTGCGCCTGCTGCCCGCCGAACGTGGCGCGGCTGCTCAGCTCGCTGAACGAGTACGTTTATACGGCGGATCGCGAGCGCAATACGGTGTACGCGCACCTGTTCATCGGCAGCGAAGCCCGGTTCGAGCTGGCCGCGGGAAACGTGACGCTCAGGCAGCGGTCGGAGCTGCCTTGGGCGGGCAAGGTCAGCTTCGCGGTGGCGCCGGAGGCGGAAGGGCCCGCGAAGTTCGCCCTCGCGCTGCGCGTGCCGGGATGGTGCGACGGGGGGCAGCCGAAGCTGGCGGTGAACGGCGAGCCGGCAGCCTATCGCGTGGAGCGCGGCTACGCCTTCGTGGAACGGGAATGGACGGATGGCGATACCGTAAGCTGGGAGCTGCCGCTGCAGCCGCAGGTGATCGCCGCTCACCCGTCGATCCGGGCGAACGCGGGCAAAGCCGCGCTGCAGCGCGGACCGCTGGTGTACTGCCTGGAGGAGGCCGACAACGGCGCGCCGCTCGCTTCGCTGTCGCTCGCCGCGGAGCCGCGCCTGTCGGAGCGGTACGAAGCCGGCCTGCCGGGCGGAGCCGTCGTCATCGAAGCCGACGGCTCCGCGGTCGACGGGACGGCGTGGCCCGACGACCGCGCGCCGTACCTTCCGTACAGGCATCGCGCGAAGCCGGTGCGGCTCAAGGCGATTCCCTACTATCTGTGGGACAACCGCTCGCCGGGCGAGATGTCCGTCTGGATCCGGACGGCGCAAGCTTAAAGGCGCAAGCTTAAAGGCGCAAGCTTAAAGGCGCAAGCTTAGTGGAAGACGCGGCGGGCGGATCTTACGGTTTGGGCTTGATGTTTTCCGCCAGCAGTTCGCCCATCGGCGTCCATTCCGCGGCCTCCGGGCGTTTGGGATAAGTGACGGGAAGCCTGGGAAACAGCAGCTCCGAAATTCGGTACGCTTCTTCGAGATGCGGATAACCGGAAAGGATAAACGTATCGATTCCAAGCGCCGCATATTCCTTCAGCCGTTCCGCCACTTCGTCCGCGCTGCCCACCAGCGCCGTTCCGACGCCGCCTCTGACCTGACCGATTCCGGCCCACAGATTGGGGCTGACTTCCAGCCGGTCCCGATTTTCGCGGACCAGTTGGGTCATGCGGCGCTGGCCGACGGAATCGAACCGGTCAAGCAGCCGCTGCGCCTGGCGGACGTCCTCCTCGGACACATACTGGACCAGCCGCCGGGCTTCTTCCCATGCTTCGTCCGCCGTTTCGCGGACGATAATCTGAACGCGAAGGCCGATTTTGATCTTGCGGCCAAGCGCATGCGCCCGCGCCCTGACGTCGGCGATTTTCTCCGCTACCATTGCCGGCGTCTCGGCCCATGTCAGGTACGTATCGATATGCTTGGCGGCCACGTTATGGCCCGCTTCCGAAGAAGTGCCGATAAAGAGCGGCGGAGACTGCCGGTTGAAGGGAACATATTGCAGCTTCGCCCCCTCCACCCGGACATGCTTGCCATGGAACGTAACGGTTTCGCCCGTCATCAGCCGTTTCCATACCGTCAGAAACTCGTCGGTCGCTTCATAGCGTTCCTCGTGCGAGAGGAAGATGCCGTCGCCCTTCATTTCGACGGGATCGCCGCCGGTCACCACATTGATGAGCAGACGTCCGGACGACAGCCGGTCGAACGAAGCGGCCATCCGGGCGGCAATGCTGACGGAAAGGCCGCCCGGACGTACCGCCACAAGAAACTTGAGCCTCTCCGTCGCCTGGATCAATGCCGAAGCCACGACCCAGCCGTCTTCGCAAGCATGGCCCGTCGGAACGAGCATCCCGGTATATCCGAGCCGGTCCACCGCTTGCGCGATCTGGCGGAAGTAATGCAGATCCGTGATTTTGGCGCCTTTTGCGGTACCCAGATATCTCCCGTCCCCCATCGTGGGCAAATACCAAAACATTTCCATGTTGGGTTCCCTCCTGTTACTTGGCCGTGTTGTCGCCTGCAATCAAAGCTATCAGTTGCCGCCGCAAAGCGGCGAATTCCTTGCCGGCACGCAGTTCGTCGAACGACGCGCCGCTTTGCTCGCGGAACAGCGGATTGGCAAAGTTCTGCACGATCCGCCCGGGCCCCGGCTGCATGACCAAAATCCGGCGGCCAAGCAGAAGCGCTTCGTCCACGTCATGCGTGATGAAGAAAATGCATTTGCGGGTCCGCTGCCAGATTCTGCGCAAATGAAGCTGCATCGACTCCCGGGTAAGCGCGTCGAGCGCGCTGAACGGTTCGTCCATCAGGACGATGCTCGGCTCCGCGGCCAGCGTCCTCGCCAATGCGGCGCGCTGCTTCATGCCGCCGGAAAGCTGATGCGGCAGCAGTTCGGCCGCGTGTTCCAGACCGACCAAGGCCAAATATTCGGCCGCTCTGCGCTTGCGCTCTTTCCGCGGGACGCCCGCCATCCGCAGGCCGAACGCGACGTTGCCGGCGATGGATAGCCACGGGAACAGGTTGGCGTGCTGGAAGACGACGCCGACCTGCGGATTCGGCTTCGTATGAAGCGAACCGTTGATGCGGACCGAGCCGCCGGTCGGTTTCAGATACCCCGCCATAATGTTCATCAGAGAGGACTTGCCGCAGCCCGACGGTCCCAGCACGCAGGCAAATTCATCGGGCTCCAGGGCGAGATTGATCCCTTGAAGCACTTGCACGGGCGAAGAGCCTTGCCGGTACGTCAACGAAATATCCGTCAGGCGGATCCCCGCCGTATCCGCCGCCCGAGAAGGCGGAGCGGACAACGCCGGGCGGACGGGCTCCGCCAAACCGGCGGCGGAAGCCGCTTCAATAGGTGCGCACATCGTTATGCCCCCTTTCCGAATCGGGCCGCCTGTGTCACTTGGTATACAGATCGCTGCGGATGGCTTTCTGGAAGACATCGACATCCGGCGCGCTCTTAATCGATTTCTGTTCGACCAGGAAATCTGCCGTCGCTTTCAGCAGCGAGCCGAAGGCGCCAGGCTGTTCCGGCGTTCCCATATATTTGGCGTCCGTCTGCTGGGAAGCGTCGAGCACCGTAATCTCGTTCATCGCCTTGAGCGTTTCCTCCGGCGTCAGGCCAAGCTCTTTGGACAGCGCTTCGGACGCTTCTTTCGGATGATCGCGATAATACTTGGTGCCTTCGTCCAGCACCTCGATATACTGCTTGACGACGTTCGGGTAATCGGCGATAAAGTCGCTGCGGACGACGCCGAATTCGCCGGTCAGCGCGCCTTTTTCGGCCACTTCCTTCGAGGTGACGATCACCTTGCCGCCTGCGGCCAGCAGCTTCGATTGCACGGGCTGCCAGGTATAAGCGCCGTCGATGTCCCCCCGCTGCCAGGCGGCGGGAAGATCCGGGGCTTGCATATCGATGATCTTGATCGTCGAAGGATCGATATTTTCCTGTTTCAGCGCCGACAGAAGACTGAAATGGGAAGTGGAGCCGAAGGTCGTGGCGATCGTTTTGCCTTTCAAATCCTGCAGCGATTGGATGCCGGATTTCTGCTGCACGACAAGCGCTTCGCTTTCGCCGATCACGTCATGAATGTAGTAGATTTGGTAGGGCAGCCCCTGCGCGATGCCCGAAGCGCCCGGCGGCGTGCCGACCAGGCCGAAATCGATGCTCCCGCTGGCGATGGCGGTATTGACGTCGCGTCCGGAATCGAACTTCAGCCAGGAAATCTTGACGCCGGGGAACTTCTTCTCCGCGAGTCCAAGCGCTTTTGCCATCAGTTCGCCGTTCGGGGACACCTGGTAACCGATTCGAATTTCCTTGGGAAGCTTCCCCTCGGACACGTCCTCGGCGCTCCCCGCCGGCGATGCCGCGCTGCCCGCCGTTTCGTCCGATTTTTGGCCGCAGGCGGCCGCAAGCAGCAAGAGCAGAACGGCGACGAGGGAAAAGGCGTACAAACGGGAATGCTTCCGGATCCATCGGTTCAATCGGTTCATGGTCAATCGCTCCTATTCAATCGATTATGATTCAATCCACGGGGAAACCTTGCGAATCAGCAGCCGAATCGCCGAATCGATGAGAATCGCAATGATGCCCATGATAATAATGGCGGCGTAAATGATATCGCTTCGCAGATATTTGCTGGCGTCCAGCACCATCCAGCCGATGCCGGATACGGCCGCGACCATTTCCGCCGCCACGAGGGTGGCATAGGTGACGCCGACCGCTGTCCGCAGGCCGGTCAGCAGATCGGGCAAACAGGAAGGGAAAATCACAAAGGCGTACAGGCGGAATCCGTTGGCCCCCAGCGAGCGGGCCCCGTTGATCCGATCGGCGGGAATGCGGCGCGCGCTGTAAACGGCGGCGATGAACATGGGCGCGAAGCCGCTGAGGAACAGCAGAATAACCTTCGACGTGTCCTGTATGCCGAACCAGAGGACCAGCAGCGAATAGTAAGCAAGCGGAGGAAGCGGCCGGTAAAACTCGATAAACGGATCGAAGACCGCCCGGATCAGCCGGTTTCGCCCGCAAAGGATTCCAAGCGGCACCGCGGTGACGAACACCAGGAGCAGCGCGGTGAAAATTCGCCTGAGGCTGGCGCCGATATGGGCAAGCAAGGTCGATCCTTTGTAGCCTTCCCGAGCAATATCCGCAAATGCCGACCACACATCCGCGGGCGAAGGCAGAAAGAGCGGGTTCACCCATGCGTTGCGGCTGGCCGTCCACCAAAGCAGCAGGACGGCGATGACCGAGCAGGCGGAAACGGCGAAATACACCCCGCTCTCTTTGGCCGGCCGGCGGGCGGCCGATCGGATATCGTCCTTGACCGCCAAACGATCACATCCTTTCTTTTCAAACGCATTAACCATATTTGTATAGTTGGTTTTAAGGTTGAAAAAACAGCGGAAATTCGGCTCCCTGGCCCTCACGCGGCGGCAACCGGCTCAAGCGGATGCCGCTTGTCATAGGCCGCGTCGAGGCCAGCATCCGGACAGGCTTTTATGGATGCTGCTCGCGCCTTTCCACCATTTTGAGCAAGTAAGCCAGCACTTTGGAACGCAGCTCGCCGTCCAGCGGCGCGAACCCGAACAGCTCGCAGAAGAACAATCCGTCCGCGGCCAATCGGGCCACCGTCGCTTCAACGGGGTCTTTGCACTCCGACGCCATCCGGCTTTGCCACAGCAGGTATCGCTCCCGCATGGGCTCCAGCAGGTCCGGATGGTTCGCAGCGGCCGCCAAAATGCCGAAGCTCATCTCCAAATCGTCCTTGCTGATCTCGAACGTTTTGATCAAATACGCCTGCGCCCACCGGTTATTCAGCGAAGTGTTGCGGGTCGCTTCCGCATCGGTGTCCGAATCGAAGCGGTCCAGAAAGTCGGCCAAGGCCGCCTGAATCAGCGCTTCTTTGGTCGGAAAATGATAGAGCAGACCGCCCTTGCTCACGCCCGCCTCTTTGGCAACGGCATCGAGCGTCAGATTGGAAGCTCCCAATTCCCTGACCAACCGGCAGGCCACCTTCAAAATTGCGGTGCGTTTCGAATTTCGGTTCATGCCGGCACCTCCGAAATTTAATATACTGTCCGGACGGTAAAGTTGTCAACGCGAATTTTATATAATTCCTATAAATTAAATCAGCATTATGCCGGCGTAAACTTCCCGTTCCCCCACCCATCTTCTTCCTGCGTCAGGCCGTCGATCATCCGGAAGCGCACCGGGAAACACACCGTAGGAAATAGCAAATTGACAGCTCGGAGGCAAATGTGTAACATCAGGGTAGATTATTCCAACCGGAATAGTATATTTTCGGCTGACCAGACCGCTGGAGACTGAAAGGACCTGTCAAGGGAACCTTGCAGTCTCCTTTTTGCGTTGGCGGCCAAGAAGGAGAAGGCCTATGACCGAGCAGAGGGAGAAAGAGAAACGCTGGAGATTCGATACGAAGCAAGTGCATGCCGGGCAGCAGCCCGACCCGGCGACGGGCGCGCGTGCGGTCCCCATCTACCAGAGCACGTCGTTTGCGTTCAAAGATACGGAGCATGCGCGCGCGGTCATCAATTTCGAAGAGCTGGGAAACACGTACACGAGGATCAGCAACCCGACCAACGAGGTATTGGAGCAGCGCATCGCGGCATTGGAAGGCGGCGTAGGGGCGCTTGCCGTCGCATCCGGTTCCGCCGCCGTTACGTACTCGATCTTCAACATCGCCGGCGCCGGCGACGAAATCATATCCGCGAGCACGCTGTACGGGGGAACCTTCAACCTGTTCGATGTGACCCTGCCCAAGCTCGGCATCCGTACGCGATTCGTCAACCCCGACGACCCGGAAAATTTCCGCCGCGCGATTACGGACAAGACGAAGGCGCTGTTCATCGAATCGATCGGAAATCCGGGCCTCAACATTCCCGATATCCGCAAAATCGCCGACATCGCGCATGAGCACGGCATCCCGCTGATCGTCGACAATACGTTCGGCACGCCGTACCTGCTCCGTCCGCTCGAGCACGGCGCCGATATCGTCGTACATTCCGCAACCAAATTTATCGGCGGGCACGGAACGTCCATCGGCGGTCTGATTGTGGACGGCGGAACGTTCGACTGGACAAACGGCAAGTTTCCGGGCTTTACGGAGCCCGACAAGAGCTACAACGGCATCCGGTATGTGGAGAAATTCGGCGAGCTGGCCTACATTACCAAGGCAAGAATCCAGTTTTTGCGCGATATCGGCGCGTCGCTCAGCCCGTTCAACGCGTTTCTGCTGCTGCAGGGGCTGGAGACGCTGTCGCTGCGGGTGGAGAAGCATCTGGCCAATACGAAGCGCATCGTCGCCTACCTGAACGAGCATCCGGACGTAGCCTGGGTCAATTATCCGGCTCTGCCTTCAAGCCCTTATTACGAATTGGCGCAAACGTATTTCCCGAAAGGGCCGGGGTCCGTCTTTACATTCGGGTTAAAAGGCGGCTTCGAGGCGGCGAACCGCTTTATCGACAGCCTGGAACTGTTCTCGCATCTTGCCAATGTCGCCGACGCCAAGTCGCTGGTCATTCATCCGGGAAGCACAACCCATGCGCAGCTTTCTCCCGAGGAGCAGGCCGCCGCGGGCATTTCCCCGGATTTGATCCGGCTGTCCGTCGGCATCGAGGACCCCGACGATCTGATCGACGATTTGGAGCAAGCGATCCGCAAAGCCGTGGCGTCCGTTGAAACGGCGGGCGCCTGAACATAACGAAGACGCCTCCCGGAAACGATTCGCGGGAGGCGCCTTCGTTCGTTAAACGGGGCTGCCTGCGGTATGGCGGTTGACCGGGATCGGAAGTCCGAGATGCTCCCGCAGCGTGCGGCCCTCGTATTCGCTCCGGAACAGCCCCCGCTCCTGCAGCAGCGGAACGACCCGATCGACAAATACCTCCAATCCTTCCGGCAGAGCGGGCGCCATCAGCATAAAGCCGTCCGCCGCCCCTTCCAGGAACCATTTTTCAAGCGAAGAGGCAATTTTCTCCGGCGTCCCGACGAACGAATCTCCGCTGAAGGAACCGATGATCAGCGAATAGATTTCGCGGAGCGTCGGGTTTTCCCTGGCGATGACCGGCTGGTGCTTCCTGTAATCGGGGTTGGCCGCCTGGATCGTATCCAGTCCGGCTTCCCTTGCCGTCGTGTCGGCGGTGAAGCGGCTGAAGTCCACCTCCTTGAAATAATCCGCCAGAAAGCCGATTATCGTCTCTTCCGGAAGCAGCGCTTCGAGCTCCTTCCGTTTGGCGCGAGCCTCCTCTTCCGTAGCGCCGATGACCGGCGAAATGCCCTGCAGGATGTACACGTCGTCGGGGTTGCGTCCGGCAGCGGCGACCTTCTGCTTGAATTCCCGGTAAAAGGCGCGCGCGTCCTCGAAATTGTACTTGATCGCAAAAATCACTTCCCCGACCTTCGCCGCAAACGCCTGGCCGGGCCCGGAATTGCCCGCCTGAACGAGCACGGGATGGCCCTGGGGCGAACGGGCGATATTGAGCGGTCCTTCCACCGCGAAAAATTCGCCTTTATGGCGAATGCGATGCATTTTGTTCGGATCGAAAAACCGTCCCCCCGCTTTGTCGAAAAGAAAAGCGTCGTCTTCCCAGGAATCCCACAAGCCGCGTACGACCTCGACAAATTCGCCGGCCCTGCGGTAGCGATGCTCCAGCTCCAAGTGGGCTTCCTTGCCGAAATTGCGCGCCGTGTTGCCGGACAAGTCGCGCGTGGTCACGATGTTCCACCCGGCCCTTCCTTTGCTGATGTGGTCGACGGACATGAAGAGCCGCGCGAGGTTAAACGGTTCGATATACGAGGTCGAAGCGGTGGCGACAAGGCCGATGCGCGAGGTCGCGCCGGCCAGCGCGGCGATCAGCGTGATCGGCTCGAACCGGTTGAGGATATTGGGGTGGGACTGCTCGTTGATCGCCAGGCTGTCGGCCAGAAAAGCGATATCGAATTTGCCGCGCTCCGCGGTCTGGGCCAAGCGGCGGTAATAGTCGATATCGATGCTTGCGCCGGGATTGGCCCCTTCCAACCGCCAGGACGCGGCGTGCATGCCTGTGCCGACCAAATAAGCGGATAATTTCATCTGTCTCTTACGGGGCATGTCGAACCCTCCTATTCGGCAGTATAAAAAGAAAAAGAGACACTCTCCGAACGGAAAGCGTCTCCAGTTTCTCTGGTCGAACCTAATGACACTGTAAGAGGTAAAACCGTTCTTGTCAACCGGACCCGCCAAAAAGTTGCTGCGCCTTACGGAACATGCGTAAACGAAATCGAAGGCCGTGAAATCAAGGGTTGACGAATATCAAAACGATATGCTAGTATAGCCACAATATAACCTATTATTTATATCGGGATTATGCAATTTGCATTGACCAGTCATCTGGAGATGTCGGATGCTAATGAACGCTCATTAGTCCGGCATCTTTTTTTTGCGATGGCGTCGATGTCGTACCCGCGCAAAAAAGATTGGGGGTGTTGAAATCGAGTACGTTCGATCCTTCCGTGCAGATCGAAAGAAACGTGTCCGTTCCGATGCGGGACGGCGTCAAGCTGGCCGCGGATATATACCGGCCCGCGGCGGACGGGGCTTACCCGGTTCTGCTGCTGCGGACGCCTTATAACAAAGAAGACGCGCAAACGATGAATTACGCGCACCCGGCCTGGTACGCCAGGCACGGCTACGTCGTGGTCGTTCAGGATGTAAGGGGACGGTGGGCGTCCGAAGGCGATTTTCATCCGTATGCCTTCGAAGCGGAGGACGGATACGACACCATCGAGTGGGCCGCCTCGCTTCCCGGCGTCGTGCCGAAGGTCGGCATGTACGGCTTCTCCTATGCCGCAGCCGTCCAGTGGCTCGCGGCGATGACAAGGCCGCCGCATCTGAGCGCCATCGCGCCCGCGATGATCGGTTCGGATTCGTACCAGGGCAAAACGTACCGAAACGGCGCGTTTTCGCTCGCGTTGCTGCAGTCCTGGGTGCTGTTCGTCGCCCAGGACACGGCCCTCAGACAGAAGAGGCCGGATTGGGCGTCCGAACTGACGGATCTTTACGTCGGCATTCACGCCTACTACAAGCGGCTTCCGCTCAACGATCCGCCGGCAGCGGTCAAATCTCTCGCGCCCTATTATCTGGAATGGCTTGCGCATCCGACGCGCGACGATTATTGGAAAGCGACCTCGTTAAGGGATCATTACGGCTCGATTGACGTTCCGGCTCTGCATATCGGCGGCTGGTACGATATTTTCATCGACGGAACGATCGAGAACTTTACGGGCATTCGCAGAAGCGGAACCGCTGCGGCAAGAGACGCTCAATATTTGCACATCGAGCCCTGGTTCCACATGCCGTGGTCCCGTTATGTCGGGGAACTGGACTTCGGTCCGGAAGCCGCCAACCGGATCGACGAACTGCAGCTTCGGTGGTTCAACCGCTGGCTGAAGGGCGAGGAGCCCGAGGAGCCGCCGGCAAAAGTCCGCTATTTCCTGATGGGAAGCAACACGTGGCAAGAGGCCGAATCGTGGCCGGTCCCGGGAGCGGAGACGAAATCGTATTATTTGCGCAGCCTTCGGAAAGCGAACTCCGTAAGCGGCGACGGCCGGCTGAGCGAGGAGGCGCCCGGAGAGGAATTCCCCGACGTATACGTGTACCATCCGTCCATTCCGGTTCCCGCACTGGGCGGCCGTTCGGGCGCCGTGCCCGACCTGACGCCGATGGGGCCGAGAAACCAGCTTCCGATTGAAGTCCGCAACGATGTGCTGGTCTATACGTCTGCTCCGCTCGAGCGGGATCTCACGATCACCGGAGAGGTGAGCGTCGAGCTGTACGCGGCGACGACGGCGGAGGACACCGATTTTGTCGCCAAGCTGGTCGACGTCTATCCGGACGGGAGGGCGATCAATATAGCCGAAGGCATCATCCGGGCCAGTTTCCGGAACGGCCTGGAACGGCAGGAGCCGGTGCCGCCGGGCCAGGTGCTGCGGTACGTCATTCCGCTCGGCCCTACGGCCCATGTGTTCAAGAAAGGGCATGCGATTCGGCTCGACGTCACCAGTTCGCTTTTCCCGACTTTCGACCGGAATCCCAACCGGCTGATCAATCCCGGCGAAGCGACGGAAGCGGATTTCGCGACGGCCACCCAGACGGTTTATCATGACGCGCGTTATCCTTCCAGGCTTCAGTTGCCTGTCATTCCGGACGGAAAGGCGGTGAAGGAGCGGACATGACGTTGTCCTTCATCTGGTTCGACCTCGGCTACACGCTCGTCTATCAAGAAAGAGAAACCGTCTACCGGCAATTCCTCCTTGAACGGGGGATCGACCTGCCCTTGGCGCAGATCGAGCTGGCCTACCACCAGACCGACAAGCTGTTTATGCGGGATTATCCCGGCGCGCTCGGAAAGGAACGGCACAGCTTCTATCCGTGGTATCTCGGCGTGTTGAACTACAAGCTGGGCCTGCATTTTCCGCTGCAGGAACAGTACGCGCGGCTGACGGAGCTGCAGGGCGGGCAAACCGTCTGGCGGGCGTACCCTTTTGCGAAGGAGGTGCTTCGGACGCTGAAAGAACGTTCGCTGGGCATCGGGCTGATCAGCAACTGGGACGGGACGGCGAGAGCCGTTCTTGAGGAAACGGGGCTGCTGCCTTATTTCGACCATATTATCGTCTCTTCCGAAGTACATATCGAGAAGCCCGACGAAGCGATCTTTCGCAGGGCGCTGGAGGAGGCGGGAGTGCCGGCGCAGGCGTGCCTCTATGTGGGAGACAATTATTACGACGATGTCGTCGGCAGCGCCAAGGTCGGCATGAAAAGCCTGTTGATCAACCGGTTCGGCACATTCGGCATCGAAGAATTGGTTGGCGTTCGGCCGATCGCGTCCATTCGGGATCTCCCCCGATGGCTGGACGCCCGATTGGAAATCGCGACCTGACGAAGCTTGCGCCCAAGAAGCTTGAGCCCTATTTTATCGAGAAGGAAGGAAACAAGCATGAAACCTTTCGCGAAAACAAAGCCGTTCATCGCGGCGCTTGCCCTCGCGCTCGCCGTCGTGTCGCTGGCGGCCTGCGGCGACAACAACGCGTCGGGAGGCGACCGGCAGACGAGCCCGTCGCCTTCCGCAAGCGCCGGCGCCCCATCCGGCGACAGCGGCAAGACGGAGCCGGACAATACCCGCGCCGGCGGCAAGAAAGAAGGCGGCAATGTCGTTGTCGTCATTCCGCAGGACCTGGATTACCTGGATCCGCAGCTTGCGGTGGCGGCAGGGACGTCCGAAGTGCTGTTCAATATTTTCGAAGGGCTGCTGAAGCCGAACGAGAAGGGCGAGCTGTATCCGGCCGTCGCCGAATCGTATGAGATTTCCCCGGACGGCTTGACCTATACGTTCAAGCTTCGCAGCGGAGTCAAATTCCACAACGGCCAAGCCGTCACGTCCGCGGACGTCAAGTTCTCGTACAACCGGTTGGCCGGCATCGGAACCGGAAAGCCGCTGAGCACCGCGTTCGGCAGCGTGCAGTCGATCGAGGCGCCGGACCCCTCCACCGTCGTCATCAAGCTGAAGGAAAACAACTCCTCGTTTCTGACCGCCTTAACCGCAGCCATTATCCCGAACGGTTACGAAGACAGCAACAAACACCCCATCGGCACGGGTCCCTTCAAGTTCAAAGAATATCTCCCGGGGCAGCGGCTCGTCGTGGAGAAATTCGCGGATTATTACGTCAAAGGCGTGCCTTCCCTGGATCAAGTGGAGTTCCGCATCGTTACGGACCCCGAAGCTGCGCTGCTCGCGCTCAAATCCGGAGAAGTCGACATTTATCCGCGGATCGGCACGGAGAAGCTGGAGGAACTGGACGACGCCGCTTACACGAAGCTGAGCGCGCCGCAAAATCTGGTGCAGTTGATGACGTTCAACATCGCCCGGAAACCGTTCGACGACATCCGGGTTCGTCAGGCCATCAATTACGCGGTGGATAAGGACGAAATCATCCAGGGGGTCGCGCTCGGCAAAGGCACGAAGCTGGGCTCCAACATCAGCCCCGTACTGGCAAAATATTACCAGCCGGGACTCGAGGACACCTACCCCACCGACATCGACAAGGCGAAAAGCCTGCTCGCCGAAGCCGGCTACAAAGACGGTTTCGAGACGACGCTGTCGGTGCCTTCCAACTATCAATTCCATGTCGACACGGCGCAGGTTATCGCCCAGCAGCTCGAGAAGATCGGCATCAAGGTGAAGATCGAGACGGTCGAATGGGCGGTCTGGCTGGACCGGATCTACAAGGGCCGCGACTACGATCTGACGATCATCGGGCTGGACGGCAAGCTGAATCCGTACGATATTTTGAACAAATACTTGTCCGACGCGCGGAACAATTTCTTTAACTATAAAAGCGAAGCGTTCGACGAGACGCTGAAAGCGGCGGTCAAAGAGATCGACGACGCCAAGCAGGTGGAACTCTACAAAAAAGCGCAAACGATTCTGGCGCAGGACGCGGCGGCCGTCTACATTATGGACCCGAATTTGAACGTGGCGCTCAGCAACAAGCTGGCGGGCTACAAGCAATATCCGCTCTACGTTCAGGATCTGTCGACCGTATATTTCACGGAGTAACGAATCCCGCATGAACTACTATGCACGCCGCCTGCTTACGCTGCTGCTGACCGTCCTGTTCGTGCTGCTGCTGACGTTCGCCGCGTTCCGGATCATTCCCGGCAATCCCGCGCTTGTCATTCTGGGCACGGAAGCGACCGACGCGCAGATTGCCCTGCTCGAAGAAAAGCTGGGAACGGACCGGCCGCTGGCCGAGCAGTTCGCGGACTGGCTGGTCGCCGCTTTCCGGCTCGATTTCGGCGAGTCGCTCCGGTTTTCGGAGCCGGTGACGCATCTGATCGCGGGCCGCCTTCCCGTGACCGTTTCCCTCGCCGTCATGTCGCTTGTCTTGACGATCGCCGTCGGAATTCCGCTCGGCATCATCGCCTCGCGCGCGCGGGGCAAAGCGGCGGATATGCTGGTAACGATCGGCACGCAGCTGGGCCTTGCCGTCCCGTCGTTCTGGATGGGCATCATGCTGATCCTCGCATTCGGCCTTACGCTTAAGTGGTTTGCTGTGAGCACCTTTACGCCATGGTCGGAGAATCCTTTGCTGGCGGTCAAATCGCTTGTTCTTCCCTCCGCGGCGCTCGCCGTCCCGCAAATCGCCATCGTGGTCCGCTACCTGCGCACCTCCATGCTGGAGCAGCTCGGCCTCGATTATGTGCGGACGGCGAGAAGCAAAGGGCTGCGGGAGTCGGCTGTTTTATATAAACATGTGCTCAAAAACGCCCTTCTGCCCGTCATCACGATTATCGGAATCAACTTCGGCGAGCTGCTGGCGGGCAGCCTTGTCATCGAGCAGGTCTTCACGCTGCCGGGCATCGGCAGCCTGCTGATTACGGCAATCGGCAACCGCGATTATCCGCTCGTTCAGGGACTTGTCGTCCTCATTGCCTTCACCGTTATTGCGATCAACTTTGTCGTCGATCTGTCCTATCGCTGGCTTGACCCGAAAATCCGCTTACAGTAGAGGCGCGTCATGAAAAGAATGAAAAGCTACAGTCTTGTGCTCGGAGCGTCCTTCGTTTCGGTTTTGTTCGTCGTGATGCTGATCAGCCTGGTCTACACGCCCCATCCGCCGAATGAGATGAATATCCGCGAGCGGCTGCAGGCGCCAAGCGTTCGCCATTGGCTCGGCACGGACAATTTCGGCCGGGATATCCTCAGCCGCGTAATGGTCGGCTCGCAGACCGCTTTCGAAGTCGGGGCCGTATCGGTCGCCATCGGGCTGCTGGGCGGGTTTCTGGTCGGGACGCTTGCCGGCTATATGGGCAAATGGGTGGACGAGCTGCTGATGCGCGCAACGGATGCGCTGCTCGCCTTTCCCGGCATTCTCCTCGCGCTGCTGCTGGTGTCCATATCGAAGCCGAGCCTGTTTCAAACGATGCTGGCGATCGGCATTCTGTCGATTCCGTCGTTTGCGCGCGTCATCCGAAGCGGCGTGCTGCAGCATAAGGAAGCGGACTACGTGAAAGCGGCACGAGGCCTGGGCGCGGGACACGCTAACCTGATTTTCGTCCAGATCGCGCCCAATATCGCCTCTTCCGTCGTGACGACCGCGGCGCTCAGCTTCTCGACGGCCGTCCTGATCGAAGCGGCGCTCAGCTATTTGGGGCTCGGCGTGCAGCCGCCCGATCCAAGCTGGGGCCGGATGCTGAACGAAGCGCAGAGCTACCTGGCCAAAGCGCCGTGGTTTACGCTGGCGCCGGGGCTTCTGATTACCTTGACGGTGCTCGGCTTCAACCTCCTCGGCGACGGGATCCGGGACCTGCGCGACAAAAAAAGCTAGAAAGGTGATGCAGATGAGAGAGGCGGCGGCAATCGCAACGGAAGCATCGCTGCTGGATATCCGGAATTTGCAGATTCGATTGAGGCGGACCCGCGGCGCGGGTCTGTCCGTATTGGACGGGGTATCGCTGACGGTGGAACGCGGGGAAACGATCGGCATTGTCGGCGAATCGGGCTGCGGCAAAAGCGTGCTATCGTTATCGATTCTCGGTTTGCTGCCGAGCGCCATGCGCATTGGCGGCGGGGAAATCTGGTACGAAGGACGGCATCCGCTGCACACGATGACCGACCGGGACATCCGGGCCTTTCGGGGCAAAGAAATCGCGATGATCTTCCAGGACCCGATGAGTTCGCTCAATCACGGTCTTACGATCGGCTATCAGATAACGGAGACGCTTCGGCTCCATCTCGGATATTCGCGCAAGGAAGCCAGGGAACGCGCCGTCTGGCTGCTTCGCAAAGTCGGGCTGCCGCGCCCGGAATCGCTGCTTCGGGAATATCCTCACCAGCTTTCCGGCGGCATGCGCCAGCGGGTCATGATCGCGATCGCCGTCTCCTGCAATCCCGGCCTGCTCATTGCGGACGAGCCGACGACGGCGCTCGACGTGACGATCCAGGCGCAAATTCTCGATCTGATGCGGCAAATCCGGGAGGAGGACGGAACGTCGATCCTGCTGATCTCCCACGATTTCGGCATCATCGCCGACATGTGCGACCGGGTTCTGGTCATGTATGCGGGGCAAATCGTCGAATCGGGAACGGTCGACGACCTTTTTGAGCGGCCGCTTCATCCTTATACGGCCGGGCTGCTCCGGTCGATTCCGACGCCCGCGAAGAAGAACAGCCCGCTCTATTCCATCGAGGGCCACGTGCCGGCGCTGCACGAACGGGGCGCAGGCTGCCGCTTCGCCTCCAGATGCGCGCATGCGACCGAGCGCTGCCGGACGGAGCAGCCCGAGCTGGTGGCCTACCGGGGCGGGCATGCCGCGCGTTGTTTCCTCGCGGAAGCGGAAGGAGGAAATCGCCATGCCGCCGTCTGAGCCGCTCGTGGAATTAAACGGCATTACCAAGTCGTACGCCAAGCCGGTTTCGCTGTTCAAGCGGCAAACGCTGCGGGCGGTGGACGGCGTGTCGCTATCCGTTCGCCAAGGGGAAACGTTGGGACTGGTCGGAGAGAGCGGCTGCGGCAAATCGACCACCGGCCAGATCGCCGCCCGGTTGCTCGCCCCCAGCGGCGGCAAGCTGCTCTACCGCGGCGAAGACGTCACCGGCGCGGGAGCGGGTGCGCTGCGGCGGGCGCTTCGCCGGCGGATTCAATACGTGTTCCAGGACCCTTTCACCTCGCTCAATCCGCGGTTTCCGATCGGCCGGCTGCTGGGAGAGCCGCTTAAGATCAACCGGCTGTGCGGCCGGAAAGAACGGCAACTGCGCGTAGGGGAGATGCTGGAGACGATCGGGCTGGACGCCTCCTATGCGAAGCGTTATCCCCACGAGCTGAGCGGCGGCCAGCGGCAGCGGATAGGCATCGCCCGCGCCCTGATCCTGAATCCCGAGTTCGTGGTGCTGGACGAACCGGTTTCGGCGCTGGACGTCTCCGTCCAAGCGCAAATTCTGAACCTGCTGAAGAAGCTGCAGCGGGAATTCTCGCTCACGTACCTGTTCATCTCGCACGATCTGAACGTGATTCACTATATGAGCGACAAAGTCGCCGTCATGTACCTGGGGAAAATCGTCGAGACGGCCGACGTCGACTCCCTCTACAGCCGTCCGTTGCACCCGTATACGCAGGCGCTCATATCCTTCGTGCCGGCGGACGATCTGCGCGCGAAACGGGAGAAAATCATTTTGAAAGGCGACCTGCCCAATCCTCTCGCCATTCCGGCGGGCTGCCCGTTTCAGACCCGGTGCGCGCACGTTCACGAACGCTGTTTGTCTGCGGCTCCGTCGCTGAAGGAAGCGTCGCCCGGCCATTCGGTGAGCTGCCATCTTTATGCCTGATCCTCCGCTTTTTTGCCGCTACATCAAAAACGAGAGACGGTTCCTTCGGGAACCGTCTCCGCCATGACCGCGCCTATCGCGCTTATACCGAAATGATCCCGACCGAATACAGAAATACCAGAAGGATCAAAATCGGGGCTACGATTTTAATCAGGAACATCCAGATCTTGTACCAGAAGCCCGAAAGGCCCGCTTCCTCGCCGGCCCGCTTCCATGCGTATCCGGTGAACAGCGTCACGGCCAGGCCGCCGATCGGCATCAGGACGTAAGAGGTGACGAAATCGAACCAGTCGAACACCGTTTTCCCTCCGGGTTGGAAGGCGCCGAGCATGCCGCCGACGGACAGAGCCGACGGAACGCCCACCAGAAAGCAGACAGAAGAAATGACGGCGGCCGCCTTTTTCCGGCTCCACTTCCAATTGTGCATGGCATAAGCGACGGGAACCTCGAGAATCGACACGGCCGACGTCAGCGCCGCGATGGCCAGCAGCACGAAAAACAAGCCCCCGAACAGAAAGCCGAACGGCATTTGCGAGAAAGCGGCAGGCAGCGCCATGAACGCCAGTCCCACGCCCTCTCCCGGCTCCAAGCCGAAAGAAAAGACCGTCGGGAAAATCACAAGCCCCGCGATGAACGCATAGAGCAGATCCCCCAGCCCGATAGCCAGCGTCGCCGATCCCAGCGACTGTTTTTGCTCGACGTACGATCCATAGGTCAGCATGCAGCCCATGCCGAGCGACAGCGAGAAGAAGGCATGTCCCAGCGCGATCAGCGCGGATTCCGCATCCAGCTTGCCGAAGTCGGGCTTCAGGAAAAATTCCACCCCTTGGCCGGCTCCGGGCAGCGTCAAGGAACGAACCATGAGCACCAACAAAATCGCCAAAAAACCGGGAATCAAGATTTTGTTGAATTTTTCAATGCCGCCGGATACGCCTTTGGCGATTACCCATCCGCAAAGCAGCATGACAACGGCCTGCCAGAAAACGGGCCAATAACCCGACGCGAACGATTCGAACTTGCCCCGGTAGTCGTCCCCGCCGCGAAACAGCGCGCCCGTAATCGACTCGACCGTATAATGGAGCGTCCATCCCGCCACGACGGCATAATAGGACATGATCAAGAACGCGCATAGAACGGACAGCAAGCCGATCAGCCGCCAATGCTTTTTGCCGGTAAGATTGTACAAGGAAGTCGCGGCGTCGCCTCTTCCTCCCCGCCCGATCGTCATTTCGGCCAGCAGAATGGGCAACCCTACCAAAATCAAACAGATCATGAATAACAGAAAAAATGCGGCGCCCCCGTGTTTGCCCGTAATATAAGGGAATTTCCACATGTTGCCCAACCCGACCGAGCTTCCGATCGCTGCCAGAATAAAGCCGGCCGAAGTAAAGCGTTCCGGATTCGAGCGGCTTAGATCCGGGTTTTTCTTCGATGTCCTATTGCTCATGACGCTCCCCCAGTTATTCAGTTTCAGTCCAGTATAGGGTATAAGAAAAAAACGGGCCTTGTCTACGGAAAAATTTGGGGGCGCGAAACGTTATCACGCGAGCCCTTTGATTTATTTGCTGTGCATCTTGAACTCCAGAAACAGCTCGTTATAATGGGCGAGCATCCGCTTGCCGAGGTTGTCGTACACCTCCAGCTTGGAGAGCAGCTCCTCGTCGGGATAAAAGCGCTTGTCCCCCGATATTTCCTCGGGCAGCAGCGCAAGCGCGTCCTTGTTCGGCGTCGAGTAGCCGACATACTCCGCGTTGCGGGCCGCATGTTCCGGATCGAGCATGAAGTTGATAAACGCGTGAGCGGCCGGGAGGTTGTGCGCCGTCTTCGGAATGACCATGTTGTCGAACCAGACGTTCGACCCCTCCTCCGGCACGACGTAGTCGAGCTTTTCGTTTTCGCTGATGATTTCGGAAGCGTCGCCCGACCAGACAAGGCCCACGGCCGCTTCTTCGCCCGCAAGCAGCATCTTGATCTCGTCCCCGACCAGCGCCTTGACGTTGGGCGTAAGCCGCTCCAGCTTCCGCTTCGCCTCCTGCAGATGCTCTTCGTTCGTGTCGTTCAGCGAGTAGCCGAGGCTGTTCAGCCCCATGCCGATCACTTCCCGCGCGCCGTCCACGAGCAAAATCTGATTGCGCAGATCCGGATCCCACAGCTCGTTCCAGCTGCGGAACGTCTTGCCGCCGACAAGCTCCGGGTTGTACACGATGCCGACGGTTCCCCAGAAATACGGCACCGAATACACATTGCCCGGATCGAACGACAAATCCATGAACCGCGGATCGATATGCGACAGATTCGGAATTCGCGAATGATCGATCGGCAGCAGCAGCCCTTCTTCCCTCATCTTGCTGATGGCGTAGTCGGAAGGAACCGCAATGTCGAACGTCGTCCCGCCCTGCGCGATCTTGGTCAGCATCGCTTCGTTGGAGTCGAACGTCTGGTAGATTACTTTGACGCCGGTCTCCTGCTCGAATTCGGCGATCAGCTCCGGATCGATGTAGTCTCCCCAGTTATAAACCGTAAGCGTATTGCCGCCCGAGTAGCCCTGCTCCGAATTAAGCACCGAGGTGACGTACATGAGCGCCAATGCGATGGCGATGACGGCGATAAACGCGCGCACAAGCTGCTTCATCGGCTTTGCCCCCCTTCCGCCGGCCGGCTGTTGCGCAGGCTGATCAGATAGTAGCCGATGACAAGCGCGATCGTAACCAGGAACAGCAGCGTCGACAAGGCGTTGATGGACAGCGACACGCCCTGCCGCGCCCGCGAGTAAATCTCGACGGACAAGGTCGAGAACCCGTTGCCAGTCACGAAGAACGTGACGGCGAAATCATCCAGCGAATACGTCAGCGCCATGAAAAAGCCGGCAAAAATCCCCGGCCGGATGACCGGCAGCACCACCTTGGTCAGCACGCCCCATCCGCTTGCGCCCAGGTCCCGGGCCGCATCGAGCAGCGACGGGTTCATCTCCTGCAGCTTCGGAAGCACCATAAGCACGACGATCGGCACGCTAAAGGCGATGTGGGCCACCAGCACCGAGATGAATCCGAGCTGAAGACCGATCATCGTGAACAAAATCAGAAACGACGCGCCGATGACGACGTCCGGGCTGACGATCAGCACGTTGTTGAGCGACAGCAGCGCGTTGCGGGACTGCTGCCTGCGCACCCGGTAAATCGCCAAAGCGCCGATGACGCCCAGCACGGTCGAAATGGCGGAGGAAAGCAGCGCGATCACCAGCGTGTTGAGCACGATGATCAAAAGCCGCACGTCCGAAAACACTTCCCCGTACCATTCCAGCGTAAACCCTTCATAGCCGTGCATCGTGCCGCCGCTGTTGAAGGAGTAGACGACCAGATAAAGAATCGGAGCATACAAAATCGCAAACACGACAAACAGATATAAACCGCTCCAAGAACGTTTGCCGGCCGGGTTCATCGGATGCTCCCCCTTCCCTGTCCGGTAACGACCATAATCAGCGCCATGATGATGACGAGAAACACCGCGATCGTCGCGCCCATTCCCCAGTCCATCGTCACGAGAAAATGCTGCTCGATCGCCGTGCCGAGCGTAATGACGCGGTTGCCGGCGATCAGCCGGGTAAGCATGAAGAGCGACAGGGCCGGGATAAAGACCGCCTGGCAGCCGGCCTTCACGCCGCCGAGGGTGAGCGGGAAGATGACGCGGCGGAACGTCGTCCAGTCCGACGCCCCCAAATCCCGGGCCGCATGGATCAACGACTTGTTCATTTCCTCAAGCGAGTTGAAGATCGGCAAAATCATGAACGGGATGAAAATGTAAACCGCCACGAACACGAAGCTGAAATCGGTAAACAAAATTTGCTTGCGGCCGATCCCGATGGTCTCCAGCAGGGCGTTCGCAAGCCCGTAGGTGCCGAACAGGCCGATGAAGGCGTACGCTTTGAGCAGCAGATTCACCCAACTGGGCAAAATGATCAGCAGAAGCCAAAGCTGCTTGTGCTTCGTGCGCGTAAGAATAAGTGCGGTCGGATAAGCGACCAGCAGCGAAAACAGCGTAATCAGCAGCGCATACCAGAACGAGCTGAGCGCCATCTTCAAATAAACCGGCGTAAAAAACTTGGCGTAGTTGTCGAGCGTAAAGCCTCCTTCAATGTCATGAAAGGAGTAGTACACGATCAGGGCGATGGGCGCGACGACAAACAGCGCGATCCAAGCCAGATACGGAATCAGATAGTAGTTTCGGGCGTTACTTCGCATGGTTCACCTCGGCGAAGGCTTCGAGCCTTCTGTCGAAATCCTCCTCGGTTTCGCCGAACCGCATGACGTGAATCGCCTCCGGGCCGAAGCGCAGCCCGATTTCGTCGCCGACCTTCACGCTTCGCGTCGAATGGACAAGCCAGCGGTTGCCCGAGCGGTCGCGGCCGACAATTTCGTAATGAACCCCGCGGAACAATTGGGACTCGACGCGCACCTTCAGCTTGCCCTCTTCGGGAGAGACGACCTCCAGGTCCTCCGGCCGAATGACGATTTCCACCAGCTCGTTCGGCAGAAAGCCGCCGTCTACGCAATCGAATTCGCTTCCGCCGAATTCCACCCGGTAGTCGCGGATCATTTTCCCTTCCAGGATGTTGGATTCGCCGATAAAATCGGCCACGAAGCGGTTGATCGGCTCGTCGTAAATGTCGATCGGCGTACCGCTTTGCTGAATGCGGCCTTTGTTGAGCACGTAGATTTCATCCGACATGGCCAGCGCTTCTTCCTGGTCGTGCGTGACGAAAACAAACGTGATCCCCAGCCGGCGCTGCAGTTCGCGCAGCTCGACCTGCATCTCCGTGCGCAGCTTCAGGTCGAGCGCCGACAGCGGCTCGTCCAGAAGCAGCACGTCCGGCTCGTTCACGATCGCCCGGGCGATCGCCACCCGCTGCCGCTGGCCGCCCGACATTTCGCTGATTTTCCGGTTTTCGTAGCCGACGAGGTTCACGAACCGCAGCGCCTCGCTTACCTTGGCTTGGATCACTTCCTTTTTCAGCTTTTTGATCCGAAGCCCGAACGCCACGTTTTCGAATACGTTCAGATGCGGAAACAGCGCGTAATCCTGAAAAACCGTATTGACCCGGCGCTTATTGGCCGGGACGCCGTTCATCGGAACGCCGCCGATGTAGACGGTTCCTTCCGTCGGATCGGCGAATCCCGCGATCAGCCGCAGAATCGTCGTTTTGCCGCAGCCGGACGGACCCAGCAGCGTATAAAATTTGCCGGGCTGAAGCTCGAAGCTCACCTTGTCCAGCACGACATCCTCCGGGCCGTAGCGCATCGTCACTTGGTCAAAACGGATAATCGCGTCGTCCTTCATTTTTCAACCTCCGATCCGGGTCCGACTGTGGCGCAGCCTCCCCTTTTCCGCTCTATGCTCATGCCTTTTGTATCCAAATTTAATACAAGACGGTTTAAGTGTACGCACGATTTCAACAAGATTCAACTATTTTTTCGGAGCACCGGCGCCGTCCGGCCGATCATCCGCCACCCTATGGATCGCGCTTCGCATGACCGCCGGCCGATCATCCGTTGCCCCCGCAGATCGCGCCTCGCATGGTCCGTCGGCCGGATTTCCGCCGTATCGCCAACTCCGCCGCCCCGGCAAGCCCAACCGTCCGCAACGGGGAGGGCTGGCGCGGCAAGGTACTCGTGCTGCCATTTGCGACGGACCTTACATCCGCTATTTGGCCTCATTGGCACAAAATCGCGCCCCTTTCGGACACAGGGTTCGTTATTTCGGCTGATGGGTCAAAAATAACCCCTGGCAGGCTGAAATAACGGAACGGGTGTCAGGATTGCCTGGCTTTGGGTTGTTTTCGGGCAAACTAGTTATAATGAACGAAACCGACATCCTGATTGCTTATCCGTAGGTTACATTTGGAAACAATGAGATTAGCAAAACACCATTGCAACCAAATCAGAGCTACAAACAAAAAGGAGTCGGTCTATCATG